>Ga0126381_100000016_pt1 | contig 236559 bp, 236 predicted proteins | sample PanSoiMetPlot_28_FD_96465 | JGI IMG/M metagenome (GOLD analysis project Ga0126381, IMG submission 96465) | Tropical forest soil microbial communities from Panama - MetaG Plot_28 | ecosystem: Environmental > Terrestrial > Soil > Tropical forest > Bulk soil | place: Panama | collected 2016-02-17
CGGGCTTGGTTTTGTGATCGGCGTGTTCAGCGCAATCCTCGGCATCGGCGGGGGCTTCTTTATGGTCCCGGCAATGATCTACATGCTCGGTATGCCGACTTCCGTAGTGCCCGGCACTTCTTTGCTGCAGATCATTTTTGTCGCAGCGAACGTCACTCTGCTGCAAGCCTATACCAACCGGACGGTCGATGCCGTTCTGGCCCTGGTGCTCCTGGTCGGCGGGGTCGTCGGCGCGCGCATCGGCAGCCGGTTTGGAACGCGGCTGCGGGGCGAGCAGCTGCGTTTCCTGCTCGCTCTGATGGTGCTTGCTGTGGCCGCGAAATTGGCCTTCGACATGACCGCACCGCCGGTCGATCTCTACTCCATAGCGTCGGAAAAGGAATGAACGGCCTGCCAGGCAGCGTATCGAAAAGGCTGGCGTTGCGAGTGCTCATTCTGACCGCAGGATTGTCGTTATGGGCGTCACCAGCCTTGGCGGAGGCCCTGGCGGCGGATCTCACGAGCCATTTGATCGCGATTACCACGGGCTTCACGGGGGCTTCGGTCGTGTTGTTCGGCGCGACCGACGGTCCCGGAGACGTCGTCGTTGCGGTGCGCGGGCCCGACCGCGAGATGACCGTCCGCCGCAAAGACCGCGTGGCCGGCGTTTGGGTGAACACGGAAGCGTTGACATTCAGCAATGTGCCGAGCTTCTACGCAGTGGCAGCAAGCCGTCCGATCGAGGGGATACTCTCGCCCGCTTCCGTGGCATTCTACCGTCTTGGGGTCGCCAATCTGAAATTGGAAGCTCGCACGTCCGCGCCGCCGGAGGTGGTAGCGATGTTCCGCGCTGCACTCGAACGTATTCAGCAGCAGGCGGGGTTATTCGTGAGCCGGATTGGCAAAGTCGATTTCCTCGGGGAGCGGCTGTTCCGCACGACGATTGCATTTCCCTCCAATGTGCCGACGGGAACCTACCTGGTAGAAGTGTTCTTGGTCCGCGATAATGACGTCGTCAGCGGTCAGACTACTCCGCTCGTCGTGTCAAAAGTCGGGGTCGACGCCGCAGTTTTCGACTTCTCCGGTCGGCAACCCGGGTTTTATGGCGCGATTGCAGTATTGACCGCCGTGGTGGCAGGATGGTTGGCGAGCCTTCCGTTTAGAGGCGCCTGATCTTCGGCAGCCCCATAATCGGAACAGGATTTTACGAGTGGTAGAGACCGCGAACTCGCGTGTTTTTCTCGTCGTCGTCGACGAAACCGAGGAGCTCCAAATCGCCGTTCACTACGCGGCGCGCCGCGCGGCGCATACCGGCGGCCGCGTCGCGTTGCTTTACGTGATCGAGCCCAGTGAGTTGCAGCACTGGGTCGCTGTTGAGAATCTCGCCCGTGAGGAGCGGCGGGAGGAAGCGGAGCAGTTGATGCAGCGGCTGTGTGAGGAAATTCAGCCGATCGCCGGCTCGATCCCGATCGTCTATATCCGCGAGGGTTCGCGCCGTGACGAACTCTTGGCCCTAATCAACGAGGAACCGCGCATATCGATCCTGGTGCTCGCCGCTGGTACAGGCCCGGAGGGTCCGGGGCCGCTCATCTCTTATCTTACAGGGAAGCCCGCCGCGCGCCTGCGCATTCCGATCACAATCGTGCCCGGCAGTCTCACGATGGAACAGCTCGACGCCGTCAGTTAAAAGGAGGTCAAAGCCGAGGGTTGATTCGGTACCACGACGCCCCATGCTAAGCATTGATCTTCTCGTCCTTGCTATCGGAGCCACGCGATGTTCATCCAGACCGAGCACACGCCGAACCCCGCGACGTTGAAGTTTTTGCCGGGTTGCGCCGTACTGACGTCGGGGACGGCGAATTTCACGAATGTAGAAGCGGCTCGCGTCTCACCGTTGGCGGAACGGCTCTTTTCGCTGCCAGACGTGAAGGGGGTTTTTCTCGGCAGCGATTTCATCACCGTCACAAAGTCGGGCGAGAGCGATTGGTATCAGCTGAAGCCGGCAATTCTCGCCGCCATCATGGAGCACTTTACGGCCGGTCGGCCGGTCCTGCTGGCGGATCCCGCCGGGAGTGCGGCGCCGGGGGATGATGAGGAGGATGAAGTCGTCGCTCAAATCAAAGAACTGCTCGAGACGCGAGTGCGCCCTGCAGTGGCGCAAGATGGCGGTGATATAATCTTCCATGACTTCGAAGACGGCATCGTCTACCTGCATATGCAGGGCTCGTGTTCGGGATGTCCGAGCTCGACCGCGACGCTGAAGGCCGGCATCGAAAACATGCTCCGGCACTACATCCCGGAGGTGATCGGGGTGCAGGCCGTCTGAGCCGCCGGGCCGCAATCTGATCCGTGCCGCGAGCGGCAGATCATTTTGGACGAGCCTAGCGACTTTGCCGCTGACGGTCCTCGCGATTGAGTCGGCCAGCTTGGCGTGCTCGGTGGTAGTGGCCGCCGGCAAGACCATCCTGTGTGCCGAGCGCGTTGACAGCCGATACGGGCAGGCCGAAGCGTTACTGCCGATCGTCGACGCGGCGGTGCGTAAGGCGGGGCTGGCGCCCGCCGCGCTGGATCTCGTCGCCGTGAGCGTTGGGCCGGGCAGTTTCACCGGGATCCGCGTCGGGCTGGCGGCGGCGCGCGGGATAGCTCTCGCCACGGGTGCTCGGATCGTCGGCGTGAGCAATTTTGAAGCTGTCGCTGCCACCATCTCCGCATCCCGCCGGCATGCCGCTCAGTCTCTTCTCGTCGCCCTCGAGAGCCGACGCGAAGATATATTCGTTGGGCTCTTCGATCGCGCCCTCAGGCCCGCAGGACCTCCGGCTGGTGTGATGCCCGCGGCGCTTAGCAAAATGGTGCGTGAGAAGATCGGGGCGGCGCCGCTTCTTATTGCCGGGGATGCCGGACAACGCGCCGCCTTGGCGCTCGCGGATCGCGAAGATATCAACGTCCTCGACAGCTCCGCTCCCGACGCCGCCGGTGTCTTGCTGGCAGGCCTTTGCGACCCGCAAGGCATGGACGTCGGGGCGCTCCGACCGCTTTATCTTCGGCCGCCGGATGTCACCGTCGCGTGCCGGCGCCCAACAAGGCCCTCCGGTTGAAGATGACTTGCCGCCTAGAGCCGGCATCTCGCGCTGCGGCGACACTTTTATCCGCGCTACACGCAATCTGCTTCCCCGACGATCCTTGGGATGTCTCCTCGATCGTCGCGGCGATGGGAATTCCGGGATTTTTCGGCCAACTAGCCTGGAAGGAAGAGCGGCCGGCCGGGTTCGCCTTGGCCCTCGACCTCGGCGGCGAATGCGAGCTGCTCTCCCTCGGCGTAGTGCCCGAGCAAAGGCGATCCGGGATCGGTAGCACACTCCTGTGCTCGATATGCGCGGTCGCGCGATCCCGCGATGCGCGCTCTGTCGCGCTGGAGGTTGCGGAGGACAATACCGCGGCGCGCGCGTTGTACGTGAAACAGGGTTTTACCGAAGTCGGGCGCCGGCGACATTACTACGATCGGGCGCGGAATCCGATCGACGGGCTTATACTCCGTCGAACCTTGATAGCGGCCGAGCCAGCTACTTGAATATGCTGCGCAGAGCCTATCCTCTCGGTTTCTTGTCGAGCGCAGATGATGTTCTTGAAAGGGGCGCGACACTGAAGAAAATCGATCGGGCCACCGATTGCTTCGCCGATGATTGTTAATTATATTTAGAACTGCGACCCATGGCGGGACTATCGAGATGAACAACTCCGACCACAGCAACGACTTGCTGGCACTGACGACGGAAATCGTTGCCGCACACGTTTCCAACAATACCGTCCCGGTAGGTGATCTGCCACAACTGATCAACCAAGTGTATAATTCCTTGGCCAACATAGGAAATCTGCCTGCAGCGCCGGCCGAGCGTCCGCAGCCGGCGGTTCCCATCAAGAAATCGGTCCACCCCGATTACATCGTTTGCCTGGAGGACGGCAAAAAGTTGAAAATGCTGAAACGGCATTTGAAGACCGCTTACAACATGACGCCTGAAGCGTATCGCGACCGCTGGGGATTGGCGGCGGATTATCCAATGGTGGCACCCAACTATGCGCGCCAACGTAGCCGATTAGCCAAGGAAATTGGTCTAGGAACGCGGGCCCGGCGATCACGGGCGTGACCTCCCAGTTTGGCCGGCGCGGCACTTCTCGTGTCGTGACTGTGCTAGCTTTGGGAAGTATGATGGCGCGATGCCATCGGCTATATTGAGGGGGATGAGGCTCGCCATCAGGGAGGCGCGATGGTCTCGCGGCTTGAGCAGCTCTGCCTTGATAAGGGTCTAAAGATGACCGAACAGCGCCGGGTCATCGCACGGGTACTGTCCGAGTCGGCTGATCACCCCGACGTCGAGCAGGTTTATCGGCGGGCGACGGCTCTTGATCCTCGGATTAGCATTGCAACGGTTTATCGCACGGTTAGATTGTTCGAGGAGGCGAATATTCTGGCACGGCACGATTTTGGAGATGGGCGGTCGCGCTACGAGGAGATGCCCAGCGCTCACCACGACCATCTCATCGACCTCCAATCGGGGCGGGTGGTCGAGTTTCGGAATGATGAGATTGAAAGGTTGCAGCGGTTAGTCGCCGACGAACTCGGCTACGAGCTCGTCGGGCACCGGCTCGAACTCTATGCGGTGCCTAGCGGCAGAAAGCCTGCGCCCGATCGGGAATGACGAGTTCGCGCGCCGGTTTGAGAGCGGTCGATCATCGCCAACTGAGCCGAGGGTGCCCGACTTTGGTCCTGTGGGTGACGCAGGGTGATTGACGGCGCTGCGGCCGAACGGGCTATTCTGCCGATCGATCCGCGGTTCTCCGGCGACGCCGTCAGGCGCGGTCTGCAAGGCGGCATCGTCGACATCTGGTCGGGTCCGCTGCAAGTCCGCCTTGCCGAGACACCGGCCGACATCGACGCCGCACAGGCCCTGCGCTATCGGATCTTTTACGAGCGGCTAGGGGCGCAGCCCCTGCCCGAAATGGCGCATAGGCGCCGCGATATTGATCGTTTTGATAGTGATTGCGATCACCTTCTGGTCTTCGATCATAGCCGCGGCGCGGGGCCGGAGGCCGTCGTCGGCACCTATCGATTGATCCGGCGCGAGACGGCTGCGCGATTGGGCGCGTTCTACTCGGCTAATGAATTTGATGTCGCGCCACTGGTTGGTCAGCCCGGCGAAATCCTCGAATTGGGCCGGTCTTGTGTCGAGCCCGCCTACCGCCAGCGGCCGGCGATGCAGCTGCTGTGGAGCGGCATCGCCGCCTATGTGTTTTACTACGAGATTGTCCTGATGTTCGGCTGCGCTAGCCTGCCCGGCACCGACCCCGACGCGCTCGCGACGCCGCTCTCCTATCTGCATCATTATCATTTGGCGCCGCTTGCCTTGCGGCCGAGAGCGCTTCCCGGACGCTATGTTGACATGCGGCGGCTGCACCCCAGCGTTATTGATCCCGCGAGAGCCCTTGCCGCGCTGCCCCCGTTGATCAAAGGTTATCTCCGACTCGGCGGCTTTGTTGGCGACGGTGCTGTCATCGATGCGCAGTTCAACACCACCGACGTCTGCATTCTCGTCAAAACCGATCTCGTGACGCAAAAGTATTCGCGCCATTACGAACGGAGGTCGAAAGACCCGTGGGCCGCATAACCAGATGGGTTCTCCGAGTCTGAAACTGACGCGTTTCGCGCTGTATTTTGTTTGGACCGTCAGCCTGTTGCCGGTGCAGATGGTCGGGCTGCTGTTTCGCCGCGACTGGACCGATACATTGCCGGTTTTCTATCACCGCTGTTGTTGTCGAATTCTCGGCCTGCAGATCCGGGTGATCGGATCACCGACCCGTCGGCGCCCGGTACTGTTTGCGGCAAACCACGTCTCATACACCGATATTACGGTTCTCGGTGCCGTTATCCCGGGTTCGTTTATTGCCAAGACCGAGGTGGCGAATTGGCCATTCTTTGGCTGGCTTGCCAAACTGCAGCGCAGCGTCTTTGTAGATCGGCGGGCCCGCAATACGGCGCTCCATCGCGATGCGATCCGAGAGCGGCTGGCCTCCGGGGATGCGCTTATCCTCTTCCCGGAGGGCACGAGTGGGGATGGTAATCGCGTGCTTCCTTTCAGAAGCGCATTGTTTGCGGCCGCTCAAAACGCTGGCGGCTTGCCCCCGGTGATTGTCCAGCCGGTTTCGCTCGCCTATACGCGGCTGGATGGAATGCCGATCGGACGATTCTATCGGCCGCTGTTTGCGTGGTACGGCGCCGCCGATCTCGCGTCCCATATGTGGGGCATGGCGGGACTTGGCACGATCGAGGTGGTGGTCGAGTTCCATCCGCCAACCTTTCTTGCCGACTGCGGGTCGCGCAAGGCGCTCGCCGCCTATTGTCATGCGCGTATTGCAGGCGGCGTGGCGGCTGCGCTGTCCGGTCGACCGCAGCCGGTGCCGGAGCCGCCGAGGCCGGGTGGCCGCGACCCATTCTCGCCACTAGTGAGGCAGCTAGCAGCCGAATGAAGCAAGCAGCATTCAGCCAAAGAACACCGCACGACGTCGCAATGCGGGTCTTCATCAGGACCTATGGCTGCCAGATGAATGTCTACGATTCGGCGCGCATGGTGGACGCTCTCAGGCCACATGGTTTTGTTGCGGCTGAGAACTCGCAGGACGCCGACCTGATTATCCTCAATACCTGCCACATCAGGGAAAAAGCCGCCGAAAAGGTGTATTCCGAGCTTGGCACGATCCGTCGCCTGAAGGCGGCCAAGGCCGAGCGCGGCGGTCGCATGATCGTGGCGGTGGCTGGTTGCGTCGCACAGGCCGAGGGGGCAGAAATCATGCGCCGCGCGCCGTGCGTCGATCTCGTCATAGGCCCGCAGAGCTATCATCGCTTGCCACAGTTGATCGCGCAGGCGTTACGGGGTCGCGCCGGGCTCCTCGACACGAGCTTCCCGATCGATCCGAAGTTCGACCAACTGCCCGAGGCGGACGCGCCGGAAGGGGTTACGGCTTTCCTGACGGTGCAGGAGGGGTGTGACAAGTTCTGCAGCTTTTGTGTCGTACCCTATACCCGAGGAGCGGAGTATTCACGCCCGGTCGCGCAGATCCTCGCCGAAGCGCGCAATTTTGTGCACGGCGGGGTGCGCGAGATCACGTTGCTGGGCCAAAACGTGAATGCCTATCACGGAGAAGGGCCGGACGGCGAAGAGTGGTGTTTGGGCGCACTGATACGGAGCTTGGCTGTCCTCCCAGGCCTTGACCGGATTCGTTATACGACCTCGCATCCGCGCGATGTCGATGATGAGCTGATCGCGGCGCATCGCGAGGTGCCGAAGCTGATGCCCTTTTTGCATTTGCCGGTCCAGAGCGGATCCGACCGGATCCTGACGATGATGAACCGTCGCTACACCGCCGATGACTACCGGCGTATCGTCGACCGTCTGCGCTCGGCTCGGCGCGATCTCGCCCTCTCTTCGGATCTGATCGTCGGCTATCCAGGCGAAACCGATGATGATTTCCAAGCGACACTCGATCTTGTCGAAGAGATCGGGTTCGCTCAGGCGTTTTCTTTCAAATACTCGCCGCGGCCTGGTACGCCCGCAGCATCGGCGCCCGCGCAGGTTTCGGACGAGGTTAAATCCGCGCGGCTTGCGGCCTTGCAGCTGCTGCTCGCAAAGCACCGGCGCGAGTTTAATGAAGCGTGCGTCGGCCGTGTGTTGCCGGTGCTCTTCGAAAAGCCGGGCCGCCACGAAGGACAGCTCGTCGGACGCAGCCCCTATCTTCAGAGTGTTCATGTCGCCGCGAAGCCGAGCCTCGTTGGTCAGATCATCCCGGCACTGATTTCGGGAGCAGGCGCCAATAGTCTCTCGGGCTCGTTGGCGGCGCCGGTTTCGGAATGACCGCGCTGTCCGCCGGGATGCCGTCAGGAGAGCTCCCCGCGGGGCGCACGCAATTGGAATTCGACGACAATCTGCTGCTGCCCCAGCTTTACGGAGAGCGCGATCAGCATCTCGACCGCATTGAGCGGCAGTTGGGGGTTTCCCTCGTGACGCGCGGCAATCGGCTGGCGATCTCTGGCCCGGCCTCGGCGACGGAAGCGGCGCAACTCGCTCTCTTGCAACTCTATGAGCGTCTGAAACGCGGTCAGGAGGTCGATCTGCCGGCGGTCGAGGCAGCCATCCGGCTTGCTGAGGCCGAGATCGGCGACAGAAGTCTAAGCCTTTGGCGCGAAGACACGGCCTTTCGGACCCGCAAACGCCGCATCGCGGCGCGCTCGCCCGGCCAGGCCAACTACATCAAGGCGCTGCGTGAAAACGAGCTGGTTTTCGTGCTGGGGCCGGCCGGCACCGGCAAGACCTATCTTGCCGTCGCCGCCGCGGTCGACCTGCTGATGACGGGGTGCGTTGAGCGCATCATCCTCTCGCGGCCGGCGGTCGAGGCGGGAGAAAGATTGGGTTTTTTGCCAGGAGACCTGCGGGACAAGGTGGATCCTTACCTGCGGCCGATCTTCGATGCACTCAACGATATGTTGCCGGCCGATCAACTGGCGAGGCGGCTGAGCACCGGCGAGATTGAAGTCGCACCGATCGCATTTATGCGGGGGCGCACGCTTTCGCATGCCTTTGTCCTGCTCGACGAGGCCCAAAACACCACTCCGGTGCAGATGAAAATGTTTCTTACTCGGCTCGGCGAGGCCTCGCGGATGGTCGTGACCGGCGATCCCACACAAGTCGATCTGCCGGCCGGTGTCCGTTCCGGTCTCGCCGAAGCACTGGAGACCTTGAGGGACGTCGACGGCATCGCCACCGTACGGCTCACCGACCGAGATGTGGTGCGACATGACCTGGTGGCGCGGATAGTACGGGCCTACGAAGCGCGCGAAGGCGCGGCGTCCGCCGGCGGAGCGTGATCGCGTTGCGCCCGGCGATCGACATCATCTCGGCGTACCCTGGTTGGAGCGCGATCTGCCAGACCGCTGAGGGGTTCGCTCGGGAGGCTGCCGAGCTTGCTCTGTTGCGGGGTTCAGAGGCGTTCGGCATCGCTTGGAGCGGTCCCGTCGAGCTCAGCGTCAAACTCGTCGAGGCCGCCGAGCAGCGCCGCCTCAATCGCGATTATCGGAGCCGCGACAAGCCGACTAATGTGCTGGCGTTCCCTGCTTGGGACCCCGCAGCGCCTCTCCCGCCGGGCCTGCCGGTTCTGCTTGGAGACGTCGTGCTCGATTGCGAGACCGTCGCCCGTGAAGCCTCCGAACAAGACAAGTCGTTCGCGGACCACCTTCGGCATTTGGTCGTGCACGGAGTGCTCCACCTGCTAGGCTACGATCACCGGACGCCTGGCGAGGCCGCTGAGATGGAAGCTCTGGAAACGGCAATATTAGCCGAGCTGGGGGTTCCAGATCCCTATCGCGACACTATGTCGTTTACTGCACCCCAATCTCTGCTGAGCCATGAGCGATTCCGAACCGCCCGGTAGTACCAATCAGCCAGAGCACGAACGATCCTTTGCGCGGCTGCGCAATTTTCTTCGCATGATCCGACGTCCACGCAACGGCGAAAGCCTGCGTGAGGCCCTCGACGAGATGATCGAGGAACCGGGCGCGGACGACCGCGAACCGCTGAGCGGGCATGAGCGCGTTCTCATCGGAAATATCCTGAAAGTGCACGACCGGACGGCGGCTGATGTCATGGTGCCACGTGTCGACATCGTCGCGCTCGACATCGAGACGCCCTTCCCCGAGGTCGTCGCGTGTATGGTCGAGCAGGGTCACTCTCGCGTTCCGGTCTATCGCGAGACGCTGGACGACGTGGTCGGCTTCATTCACGTCAAGGATGTCCTGGGCCCGGTTGCCGAGCGGCGTGAGACAAAGCTGTTCCCCCTCTTGCGCAAGGTGCTCTTTGTCGCGCCGTCGGTGCCGATCCTTGACCTGCTCGTGCAAATGCGCCAAGCGCGCACGCACATCGCGATGGTGGTCGACGAGTTTGGCGGCATCGATGGTTTGGTCACGATCGAGGACCTCATCGAGGAAATCGTCGGGGAGATCGAGGACGAACACGACGAAGCCGAGCGACCGAGCCTGGTAGAACGCACCGATGGAAGCCTCATCGCCGATGCGCGTACTCCGATCGAGCTGCTCGAAGAGCATCAAGGCATGCGGTTGCGCCCCTCCGCAGATCAAGAGGAAGTCGATACGCTTGGCGGGCTGGTTTCCAGTCTCGCTGGGCGCGTGCCCGAACGGGGCGAGGTAATCGCACATCCATCGGGTATCGAATTCGAGGTGCTCGATGCAGATCCTCGCAGGATCAAACGCTTGCGGGTGCGCACCCCGTCGGGGGCGGATGGCGGCGGCGTCGCCCGTGCCTGATACTTTCATCTATCGCGCTCGCCCGGGCGCTCGAATCGAAACGCCGCTTTGCCGCTTGGCCGATACGCTCGCCGCCCTGCTGGGTTGGCGTCGCTACGGCGCAGCTTTTTTGCTTGGTGTTTGCGCGACCGCGGCGCTGCCGCCGTTCGATCTCACCCCCCTGCTTCTGGTCGCTTTTCCAGGGTTGCTGTGGCTCGATGAGGGCAGCCCCGGTCCGTGGGCGTCCTTTCGACTGGGTTACGTCTTCGGCTTCGGTTTTTTCGTCAGCGGTCTTTACTGGATCGCTGCGGCTTTACTGGTCGACATCGCGAGTTTCTGGTGGCTGATGCCATTTGCCGTTGTCGGCCTGCCGGCGTTATTTTCGATTTACGCCGGGTTGGCGCTGCTCGCGGCGAAAGTCGTCACCAATCACCTGAGGCTGACCGGCGCTGCGCGTGTGTTCGCATTCGCGATCGCGTGGACCATTGCCGAATGGGCGCGGGGCCACGCATTCACCGGGGTTCCCTGGAACCTGATCGGCTGCGCGTGGTCCGGCGGGTTTCCGGGCGCGATCGCGATGCTGCAGAGCGTCGCGTGGATCGGGATCTACGGGCTCAGCTTCATAACGGTACTGGCCGCCTCACTGCCGACGCTTCTCGGAACGCCGTCACTAACCCCGCTTTCGGTGCGGAGGAACGTGTTCCCCATAATTGCGACAGGCGCATTAATTCTCCTGCCGGGCGTGTTGGGTGCGCTCCGGCTGGCGAGCACGCCAACCGCGGATACCGGGATTTGGTTGCGCATTGTTCAGCCGTCGATTTCTCAATCCATGAAATGGGATCCGGCGGCGGCAGAAAGAAATTTGCGCCTGCTTCTCGACCTTAGTTCCGCCCCGGGGCCCCGACCCGTTGCGGCAGCGATCTGGCCGGAAGCGGCCGTTCCGTTTTTGCTCGACCGCGATGCCGTGCGGCGGCGGAAGATCGGTGCTGTGGCTCCCGATCAAGGCTACGTCATCACGGGCGCCGTGCGAGCAAATCCGCCGCCGGATCCTGTTCGGCAAATCTGGAACAGTCTGGAGGCCCTGAACAGCGAAGGCGAAATCGTCGCCCGCTACGATAAGGCCCACCTTGTCCCGTTCGGCGAATACGTCCCCTTTCGTGATGCACTACCCCTCAAGAAGATAACCCCCGGAACGATCGATCTCTCCGCTGGCCCCGGCCCGCGCACAATCGAGCTGCCGAAGTTCCCAAGTTTTGCTCCGCTAATCTGTTACGAGGTCATATTCCCAGGCGCGATTCTTGATGAGCGCCATCGCCCGCTGTGGATTTTGAATATTACGAATGATGCATGGTACGGACAAAGCTCCGGCCCGTACCAGCATTTTGCAATCGCCCGCACCCGCGCCGTCGAAGAGGGACTGCCGCTTGTGCGTGCCGCCAATAACGGGGTGAGCGGCGTGGTGGATCCGCTGGGGCGAGTTCTCGCGCGCATCGATCTTAACACGGTGGGGTACGCCGATCTGGCGCTGCCGGCTGCCGGCCACGTGACACCTTATGCGCGGGTCGGCGATTGGGCGCTCGTCGCGCTGCTGCTCGTCAGCGCGCTTCCGGTCGCCCTGCGGCTCCAGTGAACGCCCGAGACTTAGCTGCGTCGACGCGTCCACAAACCTCGGCTGAAAAATACAACCGTAGGCCCCCCGTTAACACTCGTGTTGACCACAATCAATCGCCTGCCTTATCAAATAACCAAATAGGCTCCATTCCTCAAAAGGTGATTGCGATGACGCTGCAACCACCGACCCGGCGGCCGGGTCGCCGAAAGGGCGACAAACCAAACCCGATCGACGTCCATGTCGGATCCCGTGTACGCCTCCGGCGAAATATGCTTGGGCTGAGCCAAGAAAAGCTCGGGGAGGCGATCGGGTTGACGTTTCAGCAAGTCCAAAAATACGAGCGCGGGGCCAATCGAATCGGTGCGAGCCGATTGCACGACTTGAGCCGCGTATTGGACGTGCCGGTCTCGTTTTTCTTCGACGACATGGACCCCGTGCGCGCCCCGGCGATTCCGGCGGGCTTTGCCGAGCCGCCCGCTGAGGCGTTCGACTCTGATCCGTTACGCAGGCGGGAGACCGTCGAGCTGGTGAGCGCCTACTACCGGATCGAGGACCCGGGGTTGCGGCGCCGATTGTTCGAGCTCGCCAGGGCACTTGCCGGTGCCGAACGCGCCGCCGGGGGATAGCGATTTTCGACGCTGCCGTGCGCGGGAATGCGAGATCGGCCTTGACCTCTCTACTGCGAGATTGCATCACCTCCGGTGTGGTGTCTGATATCTTCTTGACGTTTTGAGGAGAGGCAATCTCGTGCCCAATCGGGATTTCGTGTTTACCAGCGAGTCAGTGTCCGAAGGTCATCCCGACAAGATTTGCGATCGAATTTCCGACGCGATAGTCGATACCTTTTTGGCGGCCGAACCGCAGGCCCGTTGCGGCGTCGAGACGCTGGTTACGAGCAACCATGTCGTCCTCGCCGGAGAGGTTCGTGGCCCGGCTTCGATCACCACCGAGAAGCTGATCGACGTAGCGCGTAAAGCCATTCGCGAGATCGGCTACGAGCAAGAAAACTTTCACTGGCGATCGGCCGCGGTCAAATGTCTGATCCATGGTCAGTCGGCCGATATCGCGCAGGGCGTCGATGCCTTCGGCAATAAAGACGAGGGCGCCGGCGACCAAGGGATGATGTTCGGCTTTGCTTGCAACGAGACGCCCGATCTGATGCCGGCGCCGATCTTTTACGCGCACGCAATCCTGCGCTCGCTCTCAGAGGCGCGGCACACGGGAAGAACGCCTTTGTTGGGGCCCGATTCGAAGAGCCAAGTTACACTGCAGTATGTCGACGGCAGACCAGTGCGGGCGACAAAGATTGTCGTTTCAATTCAGCACTCCGACCGGATCGAGACGGAGGAGGTCCGCGAGATCGTGCGGCCCTATGTCCTCGAAACCTTGCCGGCGGGTTGGATGTGCGACGAGCAGAATTTTCTCGTGAATCCGACCGGTCGCTTTGTGATTGGCGGCCCCGATGGAGATGCCGGGGTTACGGGCCGCAAAATTATCGTCGACACTTATGGAGGCGCGGCGCCACACGGCGGCGGTGCATTCTCAGGAAAGGACCCCACCAAAGTCGATCGCTCCGCTGCCTATGCAGCGCGCTACCTCGCGAAGAACGTCGTCGCGGCGGGGCTTGCCGAGCGCTGCACGATGCAGATCGCCTATGCAATCGGTGTCGCCAAACCCCTTTCCTTCTATGTCGATACGTCCGGAGCAGCCGACGAGGCAAAGCTCGCTGCGATACTACAGCAGCTGATGGATCTATCGCCGCGCGGTATCCGCACGCATCTCGGTTTGAATAAGCCGATCTATACGCGAACCTCCGCTTACGGCCACTTCGGTCGAAAACCTGAGCCTGATGGCGGTTTCTCTTGGGAGAAGCTGGATTTGGTGGACGAGTTGCGGCGCGCGTTCTGACACCCGCTGATTCGGCCGCGCCCGGGCGCCCAGTTCTTTACGGCCGCCGCCGGGGCCGTACGCTCCGCCCCGGACAAAAGAACCTGCTTAGCGAGCTTCTGCCGCGGATGGCCGTGATGATGCCGGCATCTGGCCGGATCGATCCAAAAGCCCTCTTCGGTGTCGCGCCGGCATCGATCTGGCTCGAGATCGGCTTTGGCGGCGGCGAGCATCTGGCGATGCAAGCCCAAACTCATTCCCAAATCGGTTTTATTGGGTGCGAAATCTTCGAGAACGGAATAGTCAAACTTCTCGCGCAAATAGAGCGCTGTCGTCTCGAAAATATTCGAATTTTTACTGACGACGCTCGGCTATTGATTGAAGCGTTACCGCCGGGATCGGTCGATCGGGTATTCATTTTGTTCCCAGATCCTTGGCCGAAGCGGCGGCACAACAAACGCCGTCTCATAGCTGGAGACACACTCGACGGTTTGGCCGAGATCATGGCCGATGATGCCGAACTTCGGCTCGCCACCGACGATCGGGATTACCTGTGCCGGATGCTCGAACGCTGCACCGATCACCGGGATTTCGAGTGGCTGGCGCGCCGTTCCCGAGACTGGCACGTGCGGCCGCAGGACTGGCCGTCCACGCGCTACGAGGAAAAAGCGCGTGCAGCGGGCCGCAGCGCCGCATTTCTGCGGTTCAAGCGCCGGCCGCGCGTTCTCAGATAATCGAAAGTCCTTGCGAGATCCAGCGCATGCACTATTTTGAGTATGTTTTACGGTCCGTCGTGGGGGACCGCGGGGCGAGTGGGCCGGCGGCCCATTTTTTGTTTTCGTCGGCCGATTTGGGGAAGGCAAGCCTTCGGGCAGACCGCAAGATCAGCGCAAAAGCCCCACATCATTGGCAAGGTTTGAGAGAGGTCCTGGATCTTTGGTTGACACCCATCGCATCGCGCAAACGATCGAGCCGTCGTTGGACGCCATGGGCTACCGTCTGGTCCGAGTGGTTATCACGAGCGGTCGGCGGCCCACTCTCCAGGTGATGGCCGAGAGAGCAGACGAGCGACCGATGACGCTCGATGATTGCGAGGAGATCAGCCATCACGTATCCGCTCTTCTCGACGTCGCTGACCCGATTGCTGGCGGCTATATGCTCGAGGTTAGCTCTCCGGGGATCGATCGACCGCTGGTGCGGATGGAGGATTACAATCGTTTCAGCGGCTGCGAAGCTAAGATCGAACTGTCGCGGCCGATCGACGGCCGCAAGCGGTTTCGCGGCCGCCTGCTTGGAGCTGCCGCCGGATATGTTCGCCTGGCCACTGAGCGCGGCGAGATAGAACTCCCACTCGACATGGTCGCGCGAGGCAAGCTCGTTATGACCGACGACTTGATCACGGCGGCAGGGGCGGAAGCCTCCAACGCAAAGCCGTCACATACCGCAAACCAGCCGCGGACCCCGCCGACGCCGAAAACTTGAGAAGGCCATGAATACCAGCACCTATGCCCGTCCTGAGCTGCTGCAGGTCGCAGATACAGTTGCGCGCGACAAGGGAATCGATCGCGACGAAGTCCTGGAGGCGATGGAGCAGGCGATCCAGAAGGCCGGGCGCTCGAAATACGGCCAGGAATACGACATTCGCGCGGAAATCGATCGCCAGAGCGGCGAAATTCGCCTGTTACGGTTTCGCGAAGTAGCGGAGACCATCGAGAACGAGGCGACGCAGATCCCTCTCGCCGAGGCGCAGCGGTTGAACCCCGAAGCAGAAATTGGCGATTTCATTACGGATCCGCTGCCGCCCATTGATTTCGGCCGGATTGCGGCGCAGACAGCAAAGCAGGTGATCGTCCAGAAGGTTCGCGACGCCGAGCGGCAACGCCAATTCCTCGAGTTCAAGGACCGCGTCGGCGAGATTGTCAACGGGCTTGTCAAGCGGGCTGAGTTTGGCAATGTCGTCGTCGATCTCGGACGCGCCGAGGCGATGCTGCGTCGCGACGAATTGTTGCCGCGCGAAAGCTTCCGCCAGGGCGAGCGGGTTCGCGCGTTTGTGTATGATGTTCGCCAAGAGCCGCGTGGACCACAGATCTTTCTGTCGCGTACCCACCCGCAATTCATGGCGAAGCTGTTTGCGCAGGAGGTGCCGGAGATTTATGACGGTATCATCGAGATCAAGGCGGTAGCACGTGATCCCGGGAGCCGGGCCAAAATCGCCGTGATCTCGCGGGACAGCGGGATTGATCCGGTCGGGGCCTGCGTCGGCATGCGCGGTAGTCGCGTTCAGGCGGTAGTCGGCGAACTGCAGGGCGAAAAAATAGACATCATTCCTTGGTCGTCCGATCCGGCAACCTTTGTCGTCAATGCGCTGGCGCCGGCAGAAGTGGCGAAGGTCGTAATGGATGAGGAACAGCGGCGGATCGAAGTCGTGGTGCCCGACGACCAGCTGAGCTTAGCGATTGGGCGGCGCGGCCAGAATGTTCGCCTTGCCTCACAACTCACCGGATGGGATATCGACATTCTGACCGAGGCGGAAGAATCGGAACGGCGCACCGAGGAATTCCGCAGTCGCAGTCAGATGTTTATCGACGCCCTCGACATCGACGATGTGATTGCGCATCTGTTGGTTACCGAGGGTTTCACCTCGCTCGAAGAGGTGGCGTATGTACCGCTCGAAGACCTCGCCAATATCGAGGGTTTCGACACCGATGTCGCCGCGGAGCTGCAGCAACGAGCGCGGACATCGCTCGAGCGGCGCGATCGCGAGTACGAGGAGCGGCGCCGCGAGCTCGGCGTCAGCGACGAGCTGGCAGCGCTCGAGAGACTAACCCCCGGCATGCTCGTAGCGTTGGGGGAGAGTGACATCAAGACGCTCGACGACTTTGCCGGGCTTGCCGGGGACGAGCTCGTCGAGCTTCTCGCGGCCTCCGATAAGGGTGGAGGCCAGCTTGAACTCGAAGAGGCAAATGCTCTGATCATGCGGGCGCGCGCCCATTGGTATGCGGATGAAGAGAGCTCGGCCACAACAGCGGCGAGGGAGTAGGAGCCACGGACGGTAACGATCACGCGACTGCTAATGCCTGCGAGGAAGAGCTGAAAGCCGCTGGGCCGCTGCGGCGCTGCATCGCGACGGGAGAAATACGTGACCGCTCCAGCCTGCTGCGATTTGGCGTAAGTCCAAGCGGCGAGCTCGTTCCCGACGCGGCCGGTAATCTTCCCGGTCGAGGTCTTTGGTTGACACCATGCCGTGAGATATTCGAGCAAGCGGCTGCAAAACGTCTCTTCTCGCGGGCCGCACGCCGGCCGGTATTGGTGGCGCCGGAGCTCGCAGGTCGGATTGAGATTATCCTGGCGCAGCGTTGCTGTGATGGCATTGGTCTGGCGCGTCGAGCCGGTCTCGTGGTTGCGGGGTTTGAGAAAGTCCGCGATGCGATCCGCGCTGGAAAAGTCGCGCTGCTGCTCGCGGCGTTGGACGGCGCTTCAGGCGGATGTGAAAAGGTCCGCACTCTCGCGCCCGATCTGCCGCTGGTGGTCGTGCTGACGGCTGCGGAGATGGGAGCGGTTTTTGGCCGCGATAAAGTGGTTCATGTGGGGCTCGGTGCCGGCAGACTGTGTCGCCGCTTCATCACCGACGCCGAAAAGCTTGCCGGCTTTCGCTCGGGAGCGGTTGTCGATCGCGGAAGGGAAACCGCCGCGGCTTGGCGGGGACGGCACGATAATAGTATTGGATCGAAATGAGCGACGCGAACGAGCAACAGCAAGACGTGGCCGAACAAGAGCAAAGGCGACCGCTAACCCTCGGCCGCGGTGGCGGCAAGCTTGAGTTGCGCAAACCGGTCGAGACGGCGCAAGTGCGGCAGAGCTTCTCGCATGGGCGTTCGAAGACCGTCACGGTGGAGGTCCGCAAGAAGCGCACGCTCACCCCAGGCGCAGCCGATCCAGGGCGAGCCGAGGCGGCGCCTGCGGTTGCGCGGGAACACCCGGCGTCACAGCCGGCGACGACCGAACCGACGCGCCGGACGGTGGTGTTGCCGCGCACGCTGACGGCCGAGGAAAGTTCGCGGCGCACGCGCGTCGTCCAGGAAGAGGCGCGTCGCCGCGCTCTCGTCGAGGAAGATCGGCGCCGCCAGGAGCAGGAGCGGGCCGCCGAAGAGGCGCGCCGCCGCGCCGAGGAGGAGGCGCGCAGAAAGGTCGAAGAAGAAGAGGCGCGCCGCCGTGCCGAGGAGGAAGCGCGCAAACGATCCGAAGAGGAGGCGCAACGGCGCAAAGAGGAGGAGTCGCGGCGCGAGGTCGCGGAGCGGGCGGGTAAGGCGGCGGCCGCGAAAGTCGCCGCGCTAGCGGCGGCGGGCAAGGTCGCGGTCCCCCTGGAGGAGGAGGAAGAGCCGACCGCCGCGCCGCGGCGAAGCGCGCGGCCGGAGATCAAGCGACCTGCGGCCCCTGTGCGTCGCGACGAGGTGCGGCGTCGGACCGGCAAGATCACAGTGACCCGCGCGCTTTCCGACGACGAGGGAGAGCGCGTGCGCAGCTTGGCGTCCGTCCGCCGTGCGCGGGAACGCGAGCGCCTGCGGCTGCATCACGGCGAACAGGAGCAGGTCAAAGTCGTCCGCGAGGTTGTCGTTCCCGAGACGATCACCGTTCAGGAGTTGGCCAATCGTATGGCCGAACGTGCGGCGGACGTCATCAAGGCGCTGATGCGCATGGGCGTGATGGCGACGATCAATCAAACTATCGATGCCGATACCGCCGAGCTGATCGTCGCCGAGTTCGGGCACCGTCTGCGCCGCGTCTCGGAGGCGGATGTTGAAATCGGCTTACGGGGTGAGGAGGATCGGCCCGAATCCCTCGAGCCGCGGGCGCCGGTCGTCACGGTCATGGGGCACGTCGATCATGGCAAGACATCGCTGCTGGACGCGCTGCGTGAGACCGATGTCGCGGGCGGCGAAGCGGGGGGCATTACGCAGCATATCGGTGCGTACCGTGTCACGCTGCGGAGCGGCAAACAAATCACGTTCATCGACACGCCGGGCCACCAGGCCTTCACCGCAATGCGCGCGCGCGGCGCCAACGTTACCGATATCGTGGTGCTCGTCGTGGCGGCCGACGACGGAATCATGGAGCAAACCGTCGAAGCTATTCGCCACGCCAAGGCTGCTGAAGCGCCAATCATCGTCGCGATCAATAAGATCGACAGGCCGGATGCAAAGCCCGATCGCGTCCGCCAGGAGCTGCTGCAGCATGATTTGGTTGTCGAGGAACTCGGCGGCGAGGTGCTCGACGTAGAGGTTTCGGCCCTAAAGAAGACGAATCTCGACAAACTCGAAGAAGCAATTCTGCTGCAAGCTGAACTGCTCGATCTCAAGGCGAACCCAAATCGCCCGGCCGAAGGCGTCGTGCTCGAGGCCAAACTCGAGCGGGGCCGGGGCGCGGTTGCGACGGTTCTGATCCAGCGCGGCACGTTGCGGGTCGGCGACATCTTCGTGGCGGGCAGCGAATGGGGTCGCGTGCGTGCGCTTGTCGACGATCGCGGCCAGAACCTCCGCGAAGCGGGGCCATCAACGCCGGTCGAGGTGCTGGGCCTGAATGGCACCCCGTTCGCGGGCGACGATTTCGTCGTTGCCGAGAACGAAGGGCGCGCGCGCGACATCGCCGATTTCCGCCAGCGCCGGCGCCGCGAAGCCGCTGCGACCGCCGGAGCGCGCGGTACGCTCGAGCAGATGTTTTCCCAAATCGCCGCCGGCGTCGCGAAGGAGCTTCCCGTCGTCGTCAAATCGGACGTGCAAGGCTCGCTTGAAGCGATCGTGGGCTCCCTCGAGAAGCTTTCGACGAGCGAGGTGTCCGTTCGCGTCCTACACTCCGCCGTTGGCGGCATCAACGAAAGCGACGTGATCCTCGCCAAAGCCTCGGATGCGGTGATCCTAGGCTTCAACGTCCGCGCCAACCCGCAGGCACGCGAACTCGCCCGGCGAGACGGTGTCGAGATCCGGTATTATTCGATCATCTACGATTTGATCGAGGATATGCGGGGTGCGCTGTCCGGTTTGCTCGCGCCTGCGCTGCGCGAGCGGTTCCTTGGAAACGCCTCGATCCGCGAGGTCTTCAATATCACGCGTGTCGGCAAGGTTGCGGGCTGTATGGTGACGGAGGGCGCCGTCCGGCGCGGCGCGAGGGTGAGACTGTTGCGCGACAATGTCGTGATCCACGAGGGTTCGCTCAAAACTCTGAAGCGGTTCAAGGACGAGGTGCGCGAGGTCAGCCAAGGTTACGAATGCGGTATGGCTTTCGAGAACTACCAGGACATCCAAACCGGCGATGTCATCGAGTGCTTCGAAGTCGAAGAAGTAGCCCGAGCGTTGTAGCCGCTCCGCTGCACTCGGCAACGGGTGGGGAGTGCGCGCCTGCACCGTACAGCGATGCATAAGAGACGACGCAGCTCTCCGATGTCCGTCGGCAATCCCAAACCCGCGCGCGGCATTAGCCAACGCCAGCTCCGTGTTGGAGAAGAGTTACGGCATGCGCTGTCGAAAATTCTGCGCGAGGGGCGATGCCGCGACCCGGCGCTCGCGAATGCGAGCATTACCGTCACCGAAGTCACGATCAGCCCCGATCTGCGCAGCGCCACAGCGTTTGTGATGCCGCTTGCTGGCGCGAATGCAGCCGAAATCATCACCGGCCTCAAGCGATGCGCGGCCTTTTTGAAAGGGCTGCTCGCACGGGAAGTACCGTTGCGCAACACGCCGAGCCTCAGCTTTGCGCTCGACACTTCGTTTGAGCAAGCCGAGCGGATCTCCGCTCTCTTGATGCGCCCCGAGGTTGCGCGCGACCTCGGGCCGCAGATCGCTGAGACTGAGGATGGCCGTGACGGGTGTTGAGGCCGGCCCGCACGGCTGGCTCGTCATCGACAAACCATGTGGGCTGAGCTCGCACGGGGTGGTTGAGGTTATCCGCCGTAGCACCGGAGCAAAGGTCGGGCATGCGGGCACGCTCGACCCCCTGGCGACGGGCGTCCTCCCGATCGCTATCGGCGAGGCGACGAAGACCACCTCTTACGCAATGGGCGCCCGAAAGCGATATCGCTTTCGTATCCGTTGGGGGGTCGCCCGCGCGACGGACGACCGCGAAGGTGAGATTATCGGGAAATGCGACGCGCGGCCGAGCCACGAGGCGATCGACGCGATCCTTCCCCGTTTTGTTGGCAACATCCTGCAAGCGCCGCCAGCCTATTCGGCGCTCAAGGTCCACGGCCGCCGCGCATACGCGGTTGCTCGGAAGGATGCGGCGCCTTCCCTTCCACCACGACCGGTGGAGATTGAGGAGTTGCAGCTCATCGGTTTACCTGACCCCGATCACGCCGACTGCGAGGCGCTGGTGGGCAAGGGCACTTACATCCGCGCGCTTGCCCGCGACATCGGTGCGGCGCTGGGGACTTTCGCACACATCGCCCAACTGCGCCGCCTTTCGGTCGGCTGCTTCACCGAAAGCCAAGCGATCACGCTGGATTCCCTCGGTGAAGAAGGACATATATCCCGGCATCTGCTTCCCGTCGAGGCGGCGCTGGACGGCATCCTGGCCCTGAGCTTGACGGAAGAAGAAGCGGCCCAGTTGCGTAACGGGCGAAGCTTAGCGCGGCGGGAGCCCGGTCGATGGACGGGGCTCGACGGATTGGGCGAAGGTACGATTGTCGGAGCTCGGCATCACCAAGTTCTCGTGGCCTTGGCCAGAATTGAAAGTGGTCGTCTCCGCCCGATACGGGTTTTGCGTTATTGAAGGACTGGATCGATGTCGATAACCGCCGAGCGCAAGCAGGCGCTCATCACCGAATACGGCACCAAACAAGGGGACACCGGATCGCCCGAGGTCCAAGTGGCGATCCTCAGTGAGCGTATCCGCAATCTCACCGGCCATCTGTCGACGCACAAAAAGGATTTTCACTCGCGCCGAGGATTGCTGGTCATGGTCGGTCAGAGGCGTCGATTGCTGGATTATCTCAAGCGGTCGAGCGTGACGCGTTACGAGACGCTGATCGCCCGTCTCGGATTGCGCCGCTGACATGGGTTGAAAGCTTGCCTGAAAACAAAACCGGCTGGCGCCACCCCGAAGCGGCTCGCGCCGTGGATTTAACGACTGAGCCGGCGGGGTTGGCGGCGCGACGGTCTTGGACGCCTGCACCGTGCGACCATGCCAAATGTTTCGAAAAGGATGATACCGAATGTTCAATGTCTATCGTAAGGAACTGATGTGGGGCGGACGCCGCCTCGTGCTCGAGACCGGACGGATTGCGCGCCAGGCGGATGGCGCGGTGCTCGCGAGCTATGGTGAGACCACGGTGCTGTGTACTGCCGTGGCAACGAAGACCGCAAAGCCGGGTCAGGATTTCTTCCCGCTTACAGTCAATTATCAGGAGAAGACCTTCGCGGCTGGCAAGATCCCGGGCGGTTTCTTCAAGCGGGAGGGGCGGCCTTCGGAAAAAGAGACCCTGGTATCGCGGCTGGTCGATCGGCCGCTGCGGCCGTTGTTTGTTCCTGGATTTGTCAACGAAACGCAGATCGTTTGCACCGTTCTCAGTCACGATCTCGAAAACGACCCCGATATCGTGTCGATGATTGGTGCCTCAGCGGCATTGACGATCTCGGGCATACCGTTTTTGGGCCCCATCGGGGGTGCCCGGATCGGCTATATCGATGGCAGATACGTGCTGAACCCCACGCTCGCTGAAATGCCTCGCTCGCAGCTCGATCTGGTGGTCGCCGGCACCAGCGAAGGTGTCTTGATGGTCGAATCCGAGGCTAAAGAGTTGTCCGAAGAGGTCATGCTCGGAGCCGTTACCTTTGGCCACCGGGAGTTTCAGCCCGTAATAGAGGCCATTATCAACCTAGCCGAAACCTGCGCGCGGGAACCTTGGAGCATGCCTCCCCCGCCGCCCGAACAGGACCAAATCGAGCCGCAGCTGCGCGAAAGTATCGGTCCATTGATCGAAGCGGCCTATCGCGAGCAAGGCAAACAGGATCGCAGCAACCGCGTTGAGGCGGCGAAGGCAAAGGCGGCTGAACTGTTCGTCGACGACGCGTCGAGGGCGATTGCGATCAAGCTGTTCAAGAAAATTGAGAAGGAGATCGTTCGCCGCGCAATTCTGTGCGATGGACGCCGGATCGACGGCCGCGACACTCGCGGTATTCGGCCGATCCTCTCCGAAGTGGGGGTCCTGCCGCGAGCGCATGGTTCGGCGCTCTTTACTCGCGGCGAAACGCAGGCGCTGGTTGTGGCGACGCTGGGAACCGGTCAAGACGAGCAGGTGATCGACGCGCTCGAGGGCGAGTATCGCGAAAACTTCATGTTACACTACAACTTCCCGCCTTATGCGACGGGCGAGGCGGGTCGGCTGGGGTCTCCGGGCCGGCGCGAAGTCGGCCATGGCAAGCTCGCTTGGCGCGCAATCCGGCCGCTGCTCCCGAGCAAGGAAGGCTTCCCTTACACGATCCGCGTTGTCTCGGAAATTACCGAATCCAACGGATCCTCCTCGATGGCTTCGGTGTGCGGCGGCTCACTCGCTCTGATGGATGCGGGCGTGCCACTGCCCCGACCGGTGGCCGGGATCGCGATGGGTTTAATCAAGGAGCGGGGGGAATTCGCGGTTCTGTCCGACATTTTGGGCGACGAGGATCATCTCGGAGACATGGATTTCAAGGTAGCGGGCACCGAAAGAGGCGTGACCGCGCTGCAGATGGACATCAAGATCACCTCGATTACCGAGGAGATCATGCGGATAGCGCTCGAGCAGGCGCGCGAAGGGCGGCATCAGATCCTGGGAGAGATGGCCAAGGCCTTGACCGGTGCTCGTGATACCGTCAGCAACAATGCGCCCCGTATAACGACGTTCACGATCCCGAGGGAGAAGATCCGCGAGGTTATCGGCTCAGGTGGCAAGGTGATCCGCGAGATCACCGAGACCACCGGCGCGAAAATCGACATTGATGATGACGGTACCGTTAAGGTTGCGGCCGTCGACGGCAATGCCGCGACAGCGGCGATCGATTGGATTCGCGGCATCGTCGCCGAACCGGAACTCGGTGTCATTTACAACGGCAAGGTTGTGAAGATCGTCGATTTTGGAGCCTTCGTTAACTTTTTGGGATCACGTGACGGGTTGGTGCATATCAGCGAATTGGCTCCGCAGCGCGTGAGCAAGGTTGCTGATGTCGTCAAGCTCGGCGATACTGTCAAAGTAAAAGTGCTCGGCTTTGACGATCGCGGAAAGGTCAAGCTGAGCATGCGGCAGGTTGATCAGGAAACTGGCGAAGATCTCGGCTCGCGGCGTCAAGAACGCCAGGATCAACAGATCCAAGTAAAGGCGGCGACCTGACGGTATTGCGTTTGCCGGGCAGACTGCCCAAACCTTCCCGTCGTGTCGCATTCGCGACGGCACCACCGATGACTGCGGCGCCGGCGCAGGTTCTCGGGGAAGCAGCGCATGCGGAACTCGCGCTTCCGGAGGTCATTGGGCACCGCGGCGCTGCGGCCCATACACCCGAAAATACGCTAGCGGGATTCCGTCGAGCACAGGCGCTGGGTTGCCGGTGGGTCGAGTTCGATGTCCGCCTGACTGGCGATCGCGAGCCAATTCTGCTCCACGACGATCGGTTGAGCCGAACAACCGATGGCCACGGCAAGGCAAGCACGCTGTCCCTCGAAGCGGTTCGTCGCTTCAGCGCAGGGGCTTGGTTCGGGGCTCGATTTGCTGCGGAACGCGTGCCCACTCTGCGAGAGGCTCTGACGCTTGTGGCCGAACTCGGTCTGGGCGCAAATGTCGAGTTGAAGGCTGTGCGGGGAAGAGAGGCGGAGACCGGAAAGGTCGTTGCTGATATGCTCCTTCGCTATTGGCCGCCCGGCATGCCGGATTTGTTGCTCTCGAGCTTTCACCCGGCGGCGCTCGCCGCCACCGGAATCCGCGCTCCGGGGATTGCCCGAGGGATCTTGTTTGGCGTGATCCCCAAGAGATGGCGCGCGATTGCCGAGGAGCTTGGCTGCGCGACGATTCAGGCCAGCCATCAGCGCCTAAATCCCGCTGTGGTTGCCAGTGTTCGTGTCGCGGGATATCCGCTCCTCGCATATACGGTGAACGATCCGGCGCGGGCGACGACATTGTTCGCTTGGGGGGTGACCTCTGTGTTCTCCGATAATCCCGCGCGCCTTTATAGCGCGCCCCTTGGGAGCCGGTCTCAGCTCATCGCCGGCGACGCGCGACGGTGGGAAGAGTGCCGCGAGGGCTAGGACGGTGAAGTCGCTCAATCCGCTCGTGATCTCCGGATGCGATGTCTTGCCCCTCGTCGAAGGCGGCAAGGGCATCTCCATTTCCAATGGAGAAAGCTCCGGCGCATGGGCGGCCACCGGTGGGGTCGGCACATTCTCGGGGGTGAACGCCGACAGCTACACTGAAACCGGGGAGCCGATCCCGCAGCTTTATTATGGGCGGACGCGACTGGAACGACACGAGGAGCTGGTCGCCTATGCGATCGCGGGAGGCATCCAGCAGGCACGTGTGGCTCATGAGCGTTCCAACGGCCGGGGTCGCATCCACATGAATGTGCTGTGGGAAATGGCCGCAGCGGAGCGCGTGTTGCATGGTGTTTTGGACGGTGCCAGGGGCCTCATAAACGGTGTGACCTGCGGCGCCGGCATGCCGTACAAGATCGCCGAGATCTGTGCGCGTTACGGTGTTCATTATTACCCGATCGTATCGTCTGCTCGCGCTTTTCGCGCCTTGTGGAAGCGCGCGTATCATAAATTCCGCGAGTGGTTGGGCGGGGTCGTGTACGAGGATCCCTGGCTTGCGGGCGGTCATAACGGGCTGTCGAACAGTGAGAATCCGGAGCAGCCGGAACCGCCGTATCCGCGGGTCCGCGAGTTGCGCAGTTTGATGGCGGAATTTGGGCTCACCGAGACGCCGATCTTTATGGCAGGCGGGGTCTGGTATCTTCGCGAGTGGACCGATTGGATCGATAATCCCGAGCTCGGTCCGATTGCCTTTCAATTCGGCACGCGGCCGTTGCTGACCCAGGAAAGCCCGATCTCCGACGCGTGGAAACGGAAGTTATTGACGTTAAACGAGGGTGACGTTTACCTCAATCATTTCAGTCCGACCGGGTTTTATTCTTCGGCGGTACGCAACGAGTTTCTGAACGAACTGAAACAACGCTGGCAGCACCAAGTCGCTTATACCATAGAACCGGTGGGCGAGCATGTTGCCCCTCTCGGCATAGGCCCCCGAAGCCGCATCGTCTATTTGACCCCACATGACAAGATGTCGGCCGAGCGGTGGATCGCGGAAGGGTTTACCGAAGGATTGCGTACACCGGATTCCACGCTGATCTTTGTCACGCCGCAAAAAGCGCTGGAGATTCGCGCCGATCAGATCGGCTGTATGGGCTGCCTTAGCGCTTGCCAGTTCTCCAACTGGGCGCAGAACGAGGCGCGCACAACGGGCAAGAAAGCTGATCCGCGCAGCTTCTGCATTCAAAAAACGCTGCAAGCGATAAGGCATTCGGATGATGTCGAGAATCAATTGATGTTCGCTGGACACAATGCCTATCGCTTCGCCTCGGACCCGTTTTATGCGAATGGCTATGTCCCATCGGTGCGCGAGCTGGTCGAGCGCCTGCAAACTGGCGACTGACGCACTTATCGGCGGCTGCAGGGGCCTGTCGACTCGCTGGCTCCGGTGACAAAATGTGGGCCACCCGGTCCGGTCCCGGTGTCGAACTACATCTCCAGTTTGGGATGCTTCTAAGGAGTTGACTCGCTCTGCGACCTGCCGTCAAATATAGGCATCGCATCGGCTCGGCCGCGCTATCGCGACCGCCCGTTCCGAGGGAATCGAGGGACGGATGGCTTATGGTCAATCGGATCAACCGACAGAGTTCCTCTGGGTTTCCCTTGGCGGGAAAAGAGGCCTGTCGGACCGTGATCGGCCGGTAGCCCAACGATGCCCGTGATTCGAGGCTAATTCACCAACACAAGGAGGAGACCTAAAGATGGCATATCAGGAAGACATCGCTCTGATGGCGCACCTGACGCGACGTGCAGGGTTCGGCGCCGGCCGCGACGAACTCGAAGCGCGCGTGGCGAAGGGTTATGAAGCAACGGTCGAGGAATTGCTGCATCCCGAGACGCAGCCCGAGGTCGATGCTTACACCTTGCTCCGCTATCAGCCGGCGTCATTGCTCCCTGGGGGCCAGCCCCCAATGGGAAACGTCAACTGGATGTACTATCTGGTTAATACCCAGCGGCCACTCGAAGAGAAGATGGCGCTGTTCTGGCACCATGTATTCGCGACCGGCAACTCGAAGGTCGACAATTACGACCAGCTACTCGAACAGATCCAGCTGTTCCGCGAGAACGGCATGGGCAACTACCGCGATCTGTTGCTCAAAGTAGCAAAAAACCCGACGATGATCTTCTGGCTCGACAACCAGCAGAACCATGGGACGGCGGTTAACGAGAACTGGGGCCGCGAACTGCTCGAACTATTCAGCCTCGGCGCCGGCAACTATACCGAGACGGATGTTCGTGAATGCTCACGGGCCTTCACCGGCTGGACTTTCGAGACCAAGATCCCCCGCGCGCCCTATGGCCGGTTCCCCTGGAAGTTCGAGTATCGCCCCGAAGATCACGACGATGGTGAGAAGGTGTTTCTCGGACACAAGGGACGCTTCAACGGCGAAGACATCATCGACATCGTCGTGCAGCAGCCGGCTTGTGGCAAGTTCATCTGCCGCCACCTGTACAATTTCTTTGTCGCGGACGAGCCTCAGGTGCCGGCTTGGCCAATCGAGCCGCCGCAAGACCAGAAGGCGATCGATACTCTGGTCGGGGTCTTCCGCGACGCGAAATTCGATATGAAGCCCGTGCTGCGCACGCTGTTCAACTCGGACTTCTTCAAGAACGCCCGCTTCAAACACATGAAATCGCCGGCCGAGGTCGTGGTCAGCACGTTGCGGCTGGTCGGCGGCCACGAGCTTCCGAAGCCGGGCATTGGCGATCTCTCGATGCAGCCCACCTATATGGGCCAGGATCTGCTCAACCCGCCCTCCGTCGAGGGTTGGCACACTGGCAAGGAGTGGATCAACAGTGGCTCGCTGATGGCGCGCGTCAATTTCGTCGCGGAGAAGGTCGGCGACACCTCGTTGCCCGGCGTCCAAGCGATCATCAATCGGCTAAAGCAGCATGGCTCGCTGAGCCCCGAGCAGCTTGTCGACGGCTGCTTGGACCAGATCGGCCCGGTTGAGGTCGGCGCTGATACCAAGCAGGAGCTCCTTTCCCAGGCGAAAGAATGGGGTCAGATTACCTGGGACAGCGCCTCGAACGCCAGGATCGCGGATCAGCACACCGCGGAAATGCTGCAGCTGATCGCGGCCACCAGAGAGTATCAATTCGGATAACCTTCGAACACACAGACTAGGAGGAGGGCGCAATGCCAGCAACACAGGAAGCAAAGAAGTATCCCGTCATTGTTGTTCTGCAGTTGACAGGTGGGAACGACTACGTGAACACGGTGATCCCCTACAACAATCCGCTATACCGCGACAACCGGAAGGCGGTCGGGATCCCCGACAACCAGATCATGCACCTCGACAAGGACTATGGCATCCCGCATTACATGGCGCCGATCAAACAGTTCTGGGATGAGGGCAAGCTTGCGATCTGCCACGGTGTTGGCTGGAAGGAGTCGCCGCGATCGCACTTCAGGGCGATGGACATCTGGCACACCTGCGAGCCGATCAAGGTGGGGACCGAAGGGTGGCTCGGGCGCGTCGCGCGTGAATTTGATCCGAAAAAAGAGAACGTCGTCACCACCGTCAGCTTCGGACCAAGTCTGCCGCGGTCATTGGCGGTGCCGGGCGTTCCGGTGGCGTGCGTCGGAGGTGCGCTTGAAAAATACGGCTTCTTGCCGACCATACAGGGTGAACAGCGCAAGCAAGTTCTCGAGCGCTTTGCGGCGATGTACAAACCGGCGATCGGCAGCGGACCCGTCATGGACTACATGGCCGACACCGGTATCGACTCGTTGAAAGGCGAGGACATCCTGAAGGTGGCGCCGCAGAAGTACTCGTCGACGGTGCAGTATCCCAACACGCCGATCGCCCGCAAGCTCAAGGGCATCGCGCAGACTCATCTGGCTGATTTGGGCAGCCGCATCTTCTACTGTGATCACGGCACCTTCGACACCCATGCCGGGCAGAACCCTGGCCATCAGAATTTGTGGACCGCGGTGACCGAGGGTATCGACGCGTTCATGAAGGACCTGCGCGAGCATGACCACGCCGACAATGTGATCATGCTGCTGTTCTCCGAGTTCGGCCGTCGCGTCCGCGATAATGGCTCGGGAACCGATCATGGCGCCGGCGGCGTCGCCTTCGTGCTCGGCGAGAAGGTCAAGGGTGGTCATTACGGCGAGATGCCGTCGCTTGAGGCGTCGAAGCTAGTCCAGGGCGACCTCGACCCCAACATGGACTTCCGCAGCGTCTACTCGACGATCCTCGACAAGTGGCTCAAGCTCAATCCGGCGCCGATCGTCAACGGCACCTTTGAGCAGCCCGCCTTCTTGAACTAGGCGCAAGGTAGTCAACCTTCGCCCTCCTTCCCGCGGTGCCATCTGCGGGGAGGAGGAGCGGAGCAGAGGGTAGGGAAAAACAGGCGGATCACAGAGGAGGAGCGCTATGCCGCTCACAACGGTTCAGGAAGGACGGGTCTTCGATTGGAGCCATGCCGTCGGGCGTAACGCGGCCCGTGGCCCGGGTTTCAATTACATCCAAACGATGTGCCTCGGTAAAAACGGTGTCCTCTACGCCGCTAATCGGGGCAACGAGAATAATTTCGGGATGCACGTTAACAAAGTGAAGCTCGGTGGTCCCGGCGAAGAGGAACATATCGCGGACTTTTGCGAATACGGCGAAGGCGACGGGAAATGCACTTGGCCCTTTGGGGTCGCCGTCGACGACAATGACCACGTTTACGTGTCGGATGACTGGAGAAACACAATTTCCGTGTTCGACAGTAGCGGCAACTTCCTGCGAAAGTGGGGCAAGACCGGGAGCGGCGACGGTGAACTGCTGCACCCGGCGGGGCTAGCCGTAGAGAAAAACGGCAACATCATTGTTGTCGACAGCGGCAACAACCGCCTGCAGGTTTTCACGCCGGACGGAAATTTTGTCGGGAAATGCGGCCGGGCCGGCAGCGGCGATGGCGAGTTCAACCAGCCTTGGGGAATCACCGTCGACAAGGACGGGAATATCTACGTCGCGGACTGGAAGAACCATCGCGTTCAGAAGCTCTCTCCCGAGGGCAAGTTCCTGATGAAGTTTGGCCAATATGGCACGATCGAGGAGCCGGAGGGCGCCTACGCCGTGACCATGCTCGGGCCGTACGTGGCGGCTGGCGAAGAGACAAAGGGATACCCGAAGCCGGGTACGCTCAATCATCCCACCGACGTTGCCGTGGATACCGATGGTGACATCTACGTCACCGATTGGGGCAATCATCGCGTCTCCGTCTTCGATTCTGAAGGCAAACCGATATGCCACCTGATCGGCGATGCGCAGGTGTTGTCCAAGTGGGGGCAGCAGACCGTCGAAGCAAACCCAGACATGGCCAAGGCCCGTCGTCGGGTAAGGAGCCTCGAACCGCAATGGCGTTTCTGCTTCCCGACGGCGGTGGAGTTTGACCCGGCAAGCGATCAAATTATCGTCGCCGACGGACAGCGGAACCGGCTCCAGATTTACAAGAAGGTGCGCGACTACAGCGATTTCCAAGCGAACTTGTAAGTCTACCATCCGTCGGCGCGAATCTCGATCGCAGAGACAGTCTTCCTCGATCCCCTGCCCGCGAGCAGGGGATCGAGGGAAATTGGCGGTGCGGCGATGGTTAGCGTTCGATGTCGCTCCGGTGGGACTAACGACAAGTTCGCGCAGCAGTGGAGCTCTTGCCAGCCAGCTAGACCGATGGCATTATAACTTGTTGTGATCGCCATGCTCTTGCCTATATTTGTCGTATGAAGATGACGTCGGCCACTTCGATCGCTCTGCAGCGTCTACGCGCCGTAAACCTCAGGCCCACCCGACAGCGAGTGGCTCTGGCGCGGCTGCTCCTCGAAGGCGGGGAACGTCACTTCACCGCCGAGCAGCTGCACGGCGAAGCGCTCGCTGCTGGTATCGGAGTGTCGTTGGCGACGGTTTACAACACTCTGCATCAGTTCACCGATTCCGGTCTGTTGCACGAAGTCATCGTCGAACCGGGCCGGTCGTATTTCGACACCAACACAACTGATCACCATCACTTTTTCTGTGAAGCGACGGGCCAGCTGCAGGACATCCCGGGCGAGGACCTGGCCGTTACGAAGCTACCCCTGCCTCCCTCGGGCACCGAGATCAGCCGCGTCGACGTCATTATCCGCGTGCGCCCAGAGAGCGCAGTTTAGAACAATTCTCATCCATTGACGCGCGTAGAACCTCGTCCTATATCGGGCGGTAATCGCTATGCCTGCATCTCTGCGGCGTCGCTCCACAGGCCAAAATTGGGCGAGCGCGCATGCCGGTGCGAGGAGATTCGATAGCGAAGCATTTTACAAATTAAAATCATTCTAAACTATTGACCAAGCCGGTTCGGACGCTATATCCGCAACACGGGGTTAAGCCGCACAGCGGAACCACAGCGAAGCGGATGGAGAGAAGGATGGCGTCACTCAAGGGTTCCCGGACCGAAGAGAATTTGAAGGCGGCGTTTGCCGGCGAGAGCATGGCCAACCGCCGTTACCTCTATTTCGCGCAGAAGGCCGATATCGAGGGTTACAACGACGTCTCTGCGGTATTCCGCTCGACTGCCGAGGGTGAGACCGGCCACGCGCATGGCCATCTCGAATACCTCGAAGAGGTCGGCGATCCGGCGACCGGTAAGCCGATCGGCGTGACCGAAGAGAACCTGCTTGCCGCAATCGCTGGCGAGACGCACGAATACACCGACATGTATCCGGGGATGGCGCGCACCGCTCGCGAGGAGAGCTTCGAAGAGATCGCCGAGTGGTTCGAGACCTTGGCCAAGGCCGAGAAGTCTCACGCTGGGCGCTTTCAGAAGGCGCTCGACGCCCTTTAAGCTGCCGATTTTACGCCTATCCCGAGAGCCCGAGTGCGGGGCGCGGGAGCGGAAGCTTCTGCGCCCCCGTTTGCTTACGAACGACGAGCAGAACAGGGCCAGCAATGAGAGAAGGCAGCCTCGAGGCGCCCACCCGGCATGTCATCCCGTGGGAAGATCCGGACTTCTCCGACCGGGCGAAAACCGAAGCCGAGATGCACCGCATCTTCGACATCTGCCACACCTGCCGGCGGTGCTTCAACCTGTGCGACGCATTTCCCCGCCTGTTTGATCTGATCGATAATTCCGAGAGCGGCGAGCTCGATACGGTCGCACCGGCCGACTACAAGAAAGTCGCCGATGCCTGCACGCTGTGCGACATGTGCTTCATGACGAAGTGCCCTTATGTCCCGCCGCACGAGTTCAATGTCGATTTTCCGCACGTGATGCTGCGCTATCGTGCGGTCGAGCTGCGCGAGGGACGCGTCCCGCTGCAGCAGCGCGAGCTGGTTAAAACGGACCGCAACGGGCGGCTCGCCGGGATGGTCGCGCCGCTGGCAAATTGGGCAAGCGACCGCAAGAACAGATTGACCCGGCCGGTGCTTGAGAAGGTGGCCGGGATAGACCGCAAGGCCGCGTTGCCGAAATACGACGGCCGCACCTTCCGAATGCGCTCAAAGGCCTCGGCACCTGAGGTCGACCGTGCGGCGCCGGCCTACGGCCGGAAAGCCGTTCTCTACGCCACCTGTTTTGTCAATTACAACAATCCGAGCATTGGCGAAGCGACCCGGGCTGTCCTCGCCCGCAATGGCGTCAAAACGGAGGTGCTCTATCCGCGCTGCTGCGGCATGCCGCAGCTCGAACAGGGCGATTTGGCGGCCGTCGCATCCTCGGCGGCGCGGGTCGCCGGCACCTTCGCCCGGTGGATCGACGAGGGATATGACGTAATCGCGCTGGTGCCGTCTTGCGCTTTGATGCTCAAATTCGAGTGGCCGCTCGTCCTGCCGCGCGACGCCGCGGTCGAGCAGCTCTCCAAGGCGACTTTCGACATCAGCGAATACATCGTCGATATCGCCCGCAAGGAGGGCCTCGCCCCCGGCCTCTCTCCGCTTGGCGGCGGGATAACGGTGCAGCTCGCTTGCCACGCCCGGGCGCAGAATATGGGGCCGAAAGCGGCTGAGATGTTGCGGCTGCTGCCCGAGGCCGAAGTCGCGGTCATCGAGAGATGCTCCGGTCATGGCGGATCCTGGGGCGTGCTCAAGGGAAACTTCGAGACCGCCGTCAAAATCGGGCGGCCGGTCGGCCGGCAAGCATTGAAGAATGCGAAACCGTTTCTCTCCTCCGAATGCCCGCTCGCCGGCATGCACATCGTCCAAGAGATGGGGATTCTGGCCAGTGACGATCGGGCCCAATCGGTGCCTGCACGCTCAATGCATCCAATTGAACTCGTTGCGCGCTCTTACGGCATTCCGGGGGCGTGGTCAGATGTAGAGGTGAACATCGATGACCGATACGACAGTCCGCAACAAAGGGCAGTTGAGGCGGGAGGATATCCTGCCACTTGATGACTATGCCGCGATCCGCGGCCAGGAACGCCGGCGAATTAGCGAGATCAAACGGCAACGCCGGATCGAGGTCGGCCCGTTCGCGACGTTTTACTTCGAGAATTACGAGACAATGCGGCATCAGGTGCAAGAGATGCTGCACATCGAGAAGGGTGGCGATGCGCAACTTGAAGACGAGCTCGCCGCCTACAACCCGCTCATTCCGCAAGGCAGTGAAGTCGTCGCCACTGTCATGTTCGAGATCGACGACCCCGCTCGCCGCGCCGCAGCGCTGAGGCGCCTCGGTGGGATCGAGCACCACATCTTTCTCGACTTCGCGGGCGAGCGGATCCGCGGCGAGCCGGACCCGACGCGGGAAAACACCAGTCCCGACGGCAAGGCCTCGTCGGTCCAGTTCATGCGCTTTCCGTTCAAGGCGGATCAGATCGCCCGCTTCAACACCCCCGGCACGCAAGTCATGGCAGGTTTCGATCACCCCAATTATAGTCATATGGCGGTGCTACCGGAGCCAGTCCGTGCTGCTCTCGCGCAAGATTTCGATTGAGGCGATCCAATAGAGTCCGACGAGCATGACCAAGGATCCATGCGAGGCTCTGAAGCAATTGGTCGAAGAGCGACGCCGGGAGCTGGGGGATGCCCACCTGGAAACGCTGACGGCAATGCTCGACCTCGCCGACTGCTGTTGGCGGGAAGGCCGGCTGATCGCGGCGCGTAAGTTGGAGGAACAGGTCGTCGAGGGTCGTTGCAGGCAACTGGGTGAGCGGCACCCCGAGACCTTGAAAGCAATCGGCAAGTTGGCGGTCACTCTCGCGGCCCAGGGTGATTTGATGCAAGCGCGGCGCCTCCAGGAAGAGGTCGTGGAGAGGCGGCGCAGCCTGTTCGGCGAGGCCGATATCGAGACCTTGCGAGCGCTCAACAATCTGGCCGGGACGATTGCCTCTGAGGGCAATCTCGTCGAGGCACGCGAGTTGCTCGAAAACGTCGTCGCGACCACCTGCCGGGAGTTTGGCGAGCAACATCCTGACAGCCTCGCGGCAATGGGCAATCTTGCCTCGATTCTGTGGCAGGAAGGGGACAGATCCGAGGGCTATGCGCTGCAGCAACATGTGATCGAGATGCAAAGCCGCGTCTATGGCGAAAGCGGCGAGCCGACCCGCGCCGCTGTGGCGGTGCTGCGAATGATGGAGCGGTACCCCGACTTCTAGTGCTGACACAGATTGAATTATTCAGTCTTCCTGATCGTCGTTCATTCCGCCGCGATCCAGATCGCGACGGGGCCGGGCTGGTCCTCGACAAGATACGCCGGCGCTTCCCCTAGCTCGAACTGATCTGGGCTGATGGCGGCTACAATGCCTGGTAGGTTGACGCTGCGCTAGCAAAGGTGCCGCGGCTGCGCACGGAGATCGTCAAGTGGAGCGACGACATGAACGGCTTCGTCGTCCTGCCGCGCCGCCGGGTGGTCGAGCGCACCTTCTCCTGGTTCGGGCGAAACCGGCGTCTCGCCAAGGATTTCGAGAACCTCGCGGAAACTCTGGCCAGCTTGGTTACCCTCGCTTCCATCCAGCTTGCCCTCAGGCGGCTTGCCAGGGCGTAGGTCGTGAACTCAACAAACCGCCGATCGGCAACGCGCGATAACGAAGGTCGGCAAATCGGATTGTGAAGGGACCTTCGCCAGCGCGTCTGGCAATGACGAGGTTGCGCCGTAAGCGGCTATTCCGGTCGAGCCGACCTAATCGCGAGGTTCGACCCCTTCCGGACATTTGCACCGGATTTCTGCACCACTTAACCCATTGTATCTACGGTCACCGGCGCGGGTAATCCTCAAAGCTACTTCAGAGGCTCCTTCGTGTAGTAACCCGTGGGGGCTGCATCGCCGACATCAACCATAAGCATTGGAAGCTTGCAGATTATGACTTCCTGCTGCGAGAGTATAATCGTCGAGCGTCGGTGATCGATCATCGAGGTTAAAAGCCGAAAACCATGATTTTCGAGACGCTGACAGCAGGTGTCATCACCGCTGGTGGCGGACGCGGCTTCGTAGTTGAGGGTGCGGGTGAGCGCCTCGTCATCACGGCCGCGCACTGCCTACCGTTCCTCCCGCCGGCCCAGTCCTTTTTCGGGCCCAAGCAGCGCATATACGGACCGCTTCTCGCATCCCTCGGGGACGAGCCCCGCGCATGGGCAGTGTGTCGCTTCGTCGATCCGATCGCCGACATCGCGGTGCTCGGTTCGCCCGACGATCCACACGTCGATGAATACAAAACGCTGATGGGGACGGCAACGGCGCTTTCGATCGGCGGTTCCCTCCGGCACCCGGTCAATTTCTGGATACCGGCCCGACTGCTGTCGCTCGACTGCCGCCGGTGGTTCTCCTGCACCGTCCGCCACTTCGGCGGACCGCTGTGGATCACCCACGCTGTTGAGGGCATCCGCAGCGAGATGTCGGGCTCGCCGATCGTCACGGAGATCGGGACGGTGATCGGGGTCGTCTGCACCGCCGCGGCGCCCTGGGAGGGCGGTCCCAACCCGCGCCTCACCCACAGCCTGCCCGGGTGGCTGCTGCGCGACACCTTCTAATTTAAGCGACATCCGCGAGCCTCCCGACGGGTTCGGGGCTAGGATGGCCCCCAAGTTCAATTTGGCGGAGCGGTTTGGACTGCAGTCGGGTGATGTGGCAAGAAGGGCGGTTCTCGCGGCCAAGGCTGAACGGCCGGTGTCGGCTTCGAAAGCGGTCCTCTGCCGCCACTAATCAGGCCACGTAGGCTTTTGGGTCAGGCTCTCAGACTGGTAGCCAGAACGCAGGTCTTTACCGAAATCTAGGTGCACTGAACCGCATGGCCCGCGCTCACCCGCCACCGAGCAGCGCGGCGCGGAAACGACTGCGGCAGGCCGCCGGGTCCATATTTCGCTTGAAGGCGGGTGGGTCGGTCGGCTTTACCCGCAGCAGCACAAAGGCGGCGCCGTTCGCTTCGAGCCCCGTCCGCCAGCTCCCTTTCGGCGCTGATCGTACGCGTCGCCTTGATCCCGGAACCGGCGCACGCCGCGCGCACCGCCGAGATCGGTACCCGCCAATAGCGCCACACCCTCCTCTTCAGTGGTCAAAGCCACCGAATGAACGTTCGAATCTGCCAGCGAGCGGTCGATCAGAATGCGGTGGCCCGCATCGGGCACATAGGCGAACTGCGTGATATTGTTTCGGCGCAGCAGGTCATACAGTTCGTCCTGCCATCTCACCCGAGCTTGACTGGGTTCGTCCATCGAACTGCGGTTCCGGCGGCTATTAGTAAACAGTCTTACCGTCGCGCTTGCGCGGGCCGAACGCAACCGCTCTGTTGCATCCACGTTGGCTCGACTTGTACAGACAAATCTTCCCTTCGTTTCTCAACCTTCTGATGGCGCAATCGACATCGCAGTTCTCCCGATCGGAGATCGTCTCGGTCCTGTCCGGTCTAATGTTGGCAATGTTCCTTGCCAGCCTGGATCAGACAATCGTCGCGACTGCGCTGTCGACGATGGCGCGCGATTTGAGCGGCTGGGAGCTGATGTCCTGGGTGGTCTCGGCTTATCTCGTCGCATCGACGGTGACGACCCCGATCTACGGCCGGCTCAGCGACCTTTACGGCCGCCGGCCGGTGCTGCTGGTCGGGATCGCACTGTTCCTCGGCGCCTCGGTGCTCTGTGCGCTGTCGCAGACGATGCCGCAGCTAATCGCCGCACGAACGCTGCAGGGGATCGGTGGCGGCGGCTTGCGCTCGGTTTCGCAAGCCGCGATCGCCGACGTCATCCCGCCGCGCGAACGCGGCCGTTACCAGGGTTATTTTTCCAGCACGATGGCGATCTCGAACCTGCTGGGGCCGGTGCTTGGCGGGTTTTTCGCCGATTATCTGAGCTGGCACTGGATCTTCTGGATCAACCTTCCGTTCGGCCTCCTCGCGCTCGTCCTATGCAACCGCAATCTGCGACGGCTCGCCAGACCGAGGAGGAAGCCCGCGATCGACTGGGTGGGTGCGGCCCTGATCCTCGGCTCGGCAACGCCGATTTTGATCGCTATTGGCCGGGCCGAAGCCGTCCGGGGTTGGGGCCGCGCCGACGTCCTCGCGCTGCTGGCGATCGGCATCGTGCTTTTGGCGGCGCTGGTGGTCTGGGAACGCGAACGGTCGGATCCGATGATCCCGCTGCGCCTGTTTGCCAACCGCATCTTCTCGGTAGCCTGCGCGATCAGCTTTTCGATGTCGATGGTGATGATCGCCATGATCATTCTTGTGCCGCTCGATTTCGAGCTGACCGCGGGGCTGGCGCCGAACGCGGCCGGAGTGCGTCTGATCCCGATGACCGGAGGCACAGTGCTCGGCTCGTTCATTGCCGGCCAGCTGGTCACCCGCACCGGGCACTATCGCATATTCCCGATTTTCGGTGCGGCGGCGATGACGATCATCTGTAGCGTGATCGCGACAATGGGGCTCGGGCGATCGGGGCCGCTCGACACGGCGCTAACAGCAGGGCTCGGGCTCTCCTTCGGATTTCAGCTGCCAACGGTGATCGTCCCGGTGCAAAACGCACTCGATCTGAGCGATACCGGGATCGGGTTATCGACAGTCATGTTCTTCCGTCTGATCGGCGGCGCGTTCGGCGTCGCCCTGCTGACCGCGCTCCTCGTCGGCGAGCTCAATTCGGCGGCGTTGGCGATACCAGGCCACGATGTGCTCGGGCCTAATCCGGGGCTTGCTCTTCTCCATTTCGATCAGCCGGAGCCCGGCAATCCATCCCTCCTCGCCAACCTGCAAAACACGCTTCGCACGGCGTTTTCGCACGTCTTTCTTTATGCGGCCGTCATCTCCGCCGTTACCACCGTCGTCTCGTGTGCTCTCAAAGAGATCCCGCTGCGCGGCCGCTGAACCGGCGTGACCCTCAGCCGTCGAAAATCTCCAAATCCCTGTCGAGGTCGGCGGTTTCTCCCCACCGAGAAAGGCTCCGCCTATCGATAGCCACGGTTTTGATCAGGGCGAAGACGTCGCGTCCCGGCGCCAGCCCGAGCGTCTCGCCCGAACGGCGGGTCACTCTTGCCAGCAGGCGTTCGTTACCGGTGCGCAACTGCACTTCGAGCGCACCCTCCTCGATAGGGACCAATGCTTCGACCCGGGCCGACAACACATTCAGAGCGCTGATCCCGGCCGGTGCCGTGACAGCGAGGATCACATCGCGAGCGCGGATGCGCAGACGCAGGGCAGCGCCGACTGGGGCATCCAAGCGGGGGATGACCAGCGTGCCAAAGCTGCCGGCAAGCTCGGTCAATCTCCAACGGGAATCATATCTCGCAACGCGTGCGGCAAGAACGGCGCCGGCCTCAAAACGGCCGACGAGAGGATACAGATCGGCGCGACCCATCACCTCCTGCACCGGCCCGACAGCGCGCACTCGCCCGTCGGACATCAGCACGACCGTGGTCGCCAAACGGGTGACCTCGGCGATCGAATGGCTGACATAGACGATCGGCACGCTCGCCTGATCGCGCAACCGCTCGAGATAGGGGAGAATCTCGTCCTTTCGGCGAGCATCGAGCGAGGCGAGCGGCTCGTCCATCAGCAGAAGCCGTGGATAGGCCAGCAACGCCCGGCCGATTGCGACGCGCTGCTTCTCTCCGCCGGACAATCGTCCAGGTCTGCGGTCGAGCAGCGGTCCGATCCCGAGCAGTTCGACAACATCATCGAGACGGGTTGACGCTGGGCCATGTGGGGCGAACCAGCACCCGAACACCAGGTTCTGGCGAACGGTCAGATGAGGAAACAGACGCCCTTCCTGAAAAACATATCCTACTCTGCGACGATGCGTGGGAGTGTGGACACCGCGCTCGGTATCGAGAAGCACCTCTCCATCGATGACGATCCGTCCCCGCTCCGGGCGGATCAGCCCGGCGATCGCGTTGACGACCGACGTTTTCCCGGCTCCGGACCGCCCGAACAGTGCGGTCAGCCCCCGCCCGCTGCGAAAATGGGTATCGAGCTCGAACGCGGTGAAGCGATGCTCGATGTCGACTTCAAGCACGGAAACCAGTCTCCGTAAAAACGCCGGCGCGCACAGCGCTATATTGTGCCGAAACCCTGCTGCCGCGCGAAGAGTTGTTGCAGTGACTGGGAGCTTTCGGTCATGCTAGCTACCGGGTACGAAACGCGCAGGAGACGACTGCGATGAAGGTCAGAATCGAATACTGCGTGCCTTGAAACTATGAACCAAGGGCCCTCCGTGCGAAGGCCAGGCTCATGGAACGCGGCGCAGAAGAGGTCGAGCTCGTCAAGGGGACGGGCGGGGTGTTCGAGATCACCGTCGACGGTCGGCTCGCCTTCTCCAAGAAACAGCTCGGGCGATTTCCGGAGGACGCCGAGATCGACGCATTGCTGAGCGGTTAGCGCTCACTCATAGTATTCGTTTGTGCCCGGCCTCGTGCCGGGCATCCACGAAGCTTGCGGACGCATGTGCTCCGGCCCCGTGGGTGGCCGGATCAAGTCCGGCCACGAACGAATGGCGAGTGGACGGCCGTCTCCCGTTCTTCCAACTCATCAAGCATCGCAAAGATGCGGTCGATGTGAGCGTCTTTCTCGTAAAGCCCGTAAAGCGTCCCCGCGAGGCGCACCGGATCGCCGGAATAGTATCGCTCATAGAGCTGCTGACGACCTGCGAAGGAAGAAACCGCGGCATCGAACGCGAGCCGGAACAATTTGATGCGCGTTGCGGCATCGGCGTTGGCTGCCTGGAAATAGCTGGCTACGTCCCTACCGGCTGGCCCCTCCTGTTCGGCGTAAGAGGGTACGGCTACGAGCCCGCCCGCGCCGAGGATCTGGATGATCTCGCACATGCGCCGGAACATGTTGGAATACATCATCCGCACGGTCCACAGCGGCATCGCGGCCGGCGTCGTCGTGCCGAACGGACCCGGTGCGGCATCGGCTTCGCTGGCCCTGAGGCAAGCGCGGGAGAATTCGGTGTATTGAATGAGTTCGGCGAGCATGCCCTGAACGTGCAGGTGCTGGTCGATGTTGGTGGATTTTGCGACCGCAAAGCCGAGCCCCATCATGAACTCGGCCTTGGCCAAGTTCTTTGTTGAGAACTGATGCATGATCTGCGGCATGATGCCGGTGCGGTTGTAGAGGCCGTTGCACAGCTCCGGATCGCGATGGATGAAGACGCGTGCCCACGGCACCAGCACATCATCGAAGATGACCATCGCATCGGTCTCGTCGAACCGCGCGGACAGCGGATAATCCATCACCGAAGCCGCGTTCTGGTGGATCACTGGGGGGCGGCAGATGATCCGCAACCCCGGCGTGTCAACCGGCACACTGAAACCGAACGCGTAAGGCTCGGCCTCCTTGCTGTTGGCGAGGTAGGTCGAGGGCAGCGCGACGAGGTCGTGTGAATAGGCGGCCAACGTCGACACCATCCGTGCGCCGTGGAGGACAATCCCGGCATCGGTTTCCTTGACGATTTTCGCCGCGAGATCCTTGTCCTGCTTCTCGACCGGGCGCGAGCGGTCGACCTGCGGATTGATCAAGGTATGCGTCATGCAGATGTCGTTCTCGCGCACGTATTCGTAGTACGCCCGGATATTGTCCGCGAAGCTCTTGTCTTTCTTGCCGAATTCCTCTGCTGCCGAGGCGAAAGCCGTAACGAAGATATTCATGTAATCGGGGCTGCGCCCGAACATGCCGCAAGTCGCGTCCGCCCAGAGCTTCACCATGTCGCGTCGGCCGGATCAGATCGACGATCGAATGCGGCTCGATGAACGACAGACCCGCGTGCTCGCCGCTGGTTGGCGAAGGAAAGGTCATCCGATCGATCAGCGCCGGATCGTGCTGCATATCGTAGAGCTCGGCGAGGCTTTGCGCTGCCCCGGCCAGCCGCGGATCGGCCGTTACATCCTTCACCCGCTCGCCGTCGATGAATAACTGCCGGTCGTCACGCAGCGACTGCAGCAACTCCGCGCCCGTGCGAATGCCCATGCCTCATCTCCATCGCGGGGCAGTTGGGGTCATGCCCTCGCATCCAGCTCGGGGTAGTGCCGGAAGATGCCATTCTGGTTGAACGGAATGCGGCGCTTCGAGGCTAGGTAGGCGGCGATGCGCGGCCGTGCGGCGACGCTGTCATGCAAAGCGACGACTCGCGGATGCTGCCGCTCGAGCCGCGCCATTGCGCTTGGGAAGGCATAGCGGAGCCCCGCGACGATCTGGAACAGCGACAGGTCGGGATAGGTAAGCCCTGAGCCGACAAGGTGTCCCGACCCGGTTTTCTCCAACACGCGCTCAAAGTAACCCAGATATTTCGGCATTCGCGCTTTGACAAAATCGCCGGCGCGGACTTTCGCCTCCTCGCGCTGGTCCTCGTAATAAAGGCTGCTGGCGATCGGATGATGCGTGTCGTGGATCTCGTCGACAAAGTCGGCGATCGTCAACTGCAGCTGATGCGCCCACAGCCGGCCCTCTTCATCGGGCGGCGCCAGACCATGATGGGCGCCGAGATACAGCAAAATGTTCGCTGCTTGGCCGATGACGAGGTCGCCCGACTTGAGGAAGGGTGGCGCGAAGGGAGGATGCTCGACCGTGTTGCCGAGCAATCGCGCCATCGCGCTCTCTCCTCCCGACCGCCTTGCGACATCGACATATTCGGCGCCGGCCTCCTCGAGCGCCAGGCGGACAAATTCGCCGCGCCCCTGGATCCCGGCCCAGTAGTAAAGCTCATACGGCATTTCACGTTCCTCCTTGTTGGCCGCCGGCGGCGCGGGCGATCGCGGCGGTGATCAGCGCAGCCGCTTCATCCGCGCTGGCCCAGCGCGCGATCTCGACCCATTTGCCTGCCTCCAGATCCTTGTAGTGGCGAAAGAAATGGGCGATCTGGTCGCGCAGGATCGGCGGCAGATCCTCGGGCGATTTGACGCCGGTATAGAACGGATGCAGGTCGTCGACCGGAACCGCGATGATCTTTTCGTCCGGTCCGTGCTCGTCCTTCATCATCAGCGCGCCGATCGGACGGCAGCGGACAACCGCTCCCGGCACCACCGCCGCCGGCCCAACGATCAGCACGTCGATCGGGTCGCCGTCCTCCGCCAAACTGTGCGGCACAAAGCCGTAATTCCCCGGATAGAACATCGCTGTGTGCAGAAAGCGGTCGACAAAGACCGCGCCCGAGGTCTTGTCGAGCTCGTACTTTACCGGCTCGCCGCCCTGCGGGATCTCGACCACGACGTTGATGTCATGCGGCGGCGCGCGGCCGACCGGTATCTTGGCGAGATCCATTCCGGCCGGTCGCTTACGGCGCCATGCCCTTCTCCGCAAGCTCGCGGATCGCCTTCTCGGTCTTGCCGAGATTGAAGCCCATCGCCTTCAGCACGTGCGGGGCCTTCGTAAATTGGATGTCGCCGTATTCGACGACTTCGACGCGATTGCCCCAGGGGTCGACAAAATCTAGGAACGGTCCCGGCAAGAGTTTGCCGCCGGCGGCCTCGACGCGGGCGCGCACGCTCGAACGATCGTCGACGACGAGCCCAAAATGACGGCGGCGGTCTTCATGCGGCGTGTCGGTCTGCATGAAGTTGATGAACTGATCACCGAGCTCGACGAACGCGTTGCCGGGGCGTTTCGCGCGCAGCCCGAAATCGAAGATCTTGCCGTAGAATTCGAGCGCTTCATCGATATCTCCGACCTCGAGGGCGATGTGATTGATGCCGACGACGCGCGGCTTGCGTCCGTCGATCTGGCTGGTCTCGGTCATGGGTCTGTCCTTCCTGGCCGGTGCGACTGGTACCGAGTATATAGGGCCACGATCGCATAGGAGGACGCAGAATGTCGGTCGATCTGACGATCGAAGGCGCCGTCGCAAAAGTCGTGCTGAACCGCCCCGACAAGCTCAACGCTCTGACGGCCGATATGCGTCAGAGCCTGTGCGACCACTTCGCGCGGCTGCGCTACGATAATGCGGTCCGTGTTGTCATCGTCACCGGCGCCGGCCGAGGTTTCTGCTCGGGCGCCGATGTCGACCGCATGGGCGGGGAACCGCACGATCTGCGCGCCGACCGCGAGCGCGTACAGAAGGGAGGGCACACCTTCATCCGCACATTGCATGCGATCGAGAAACCGACGATCGCCGCGGTGCGCGGCCCCGCAGTCGGTATCGGCTGGAGTATTGCGCTCGCCTGCGACCTGGTCGTGGCGTCGAAAACCGCGCGCTTCTCGCAGATCTTCCGGCGGATCGGTCTGGCGCCGGACGGCGGAGCGATCTGGTTTCTGACCCGCCGCCTCGGCATGGCGAAGGCAAAGGAGCTGGTCTTTTCGGCCCGCTTCGTCGAGGCCGACGAAGCGCTCGCGCTCGGCCTCGTCAATCACATCGTCGACGATGACGAGCTGATGACTAAGGCTGAGGAGCTTGCCGCCGAATTGGCCGAGGCCCCGACCTTCGCGTTGGGCCTCGCAAAGAAGCTGTTTCACGCTGCGGTCGCGCCCAGCCTCGAGGATTATCTCGAGATCGAGAGCCTCGTGCAGCCGCAACTGCACATGACCGCCGACAATGCCGAAGGCGTCGCGGCGTTCCGGGAGAAGCGAAAGCCGCGGTTTATCGGAAGGTGAGGGGTCTACTCGGCGGCAACGGCGACTGGGGTCGGCATTTTCGTGCCGACGAGCGCGTCTCGGTGATCGGCGAACAGCCGCCGCACCCAGTCTATGACCGCGCGCACACATGCCGCTCGCCGCAGATCGCGGTGCACGATCACCCAATATTCGGCCGCGATTTCGGGGATAGGCGGCGTGAGCCGCTCTAGCAGCGGATCTTCGTCCGCCACGAAACACGGCAAGATCCCGCGGCCGGCGCCGGCGCGGGTCGCGGCGAGCTGCATCGGCATGCCGGAAGCGCGCAACGCGACCGCACCGCCGCTCTCGCGCTGACGTTCCTGCACCCAGCGTGCGGTTGGGTAATGGGCCTGCTCTTCGGTATAGGTCACCCAGGCTTCGCCCTCGCATCCGCGGCGGCGATAGACGGCGCAGCCGAAGGTGCCAAGCTTTGCGATGTACAGGTCGCCGGCGCCTTGCGGCGGATGATGGCGAACGGCGAGGTCGGCTTCCCGCCGTGCGAGATTGGCCGTCTCGCGCGATTCGACGAGTTCGAGGGTGATCCCCGGTGGCAGTGTGCTCGCCGAGGAGCCCGCCAGCGAACGCGCCAAAAAAATCGCCGCCCATTCGCCCACTGACACACGCACCGTGCCGCTGAGCGCCGCCGAGCCCGCCGCGCGGCGGCGCTCCAGCGCCAGCGCTGCGCTTTCCAATTGCTCAGCCGCCGGCAACAGCGCCTCGCCGGCAGCGTTGAGGCGTAGACCCTCGGGCAGCCGGTCGAACAAAGTCGGCCCGCCGAACGTCGCCTCGAAAGCGGCGAGGCGCCGCCCGATCGTTGGTTGGCTCAAGCTCAGCGCCCGCCCCGCGGCGCGCAGCGAACCGTGCTGGGCGACGGCGAGAAACACCCGCACATCGTCCCAATCCATTAGAGTGGCGCCGTTGACGCTAGTCATGATACGATATTGTATCGCTGGACACCGATCTTGTCGATCCCTGAAATCAGAATGTATCGCTATATTGTTGGTAATCCAGGAGCCGGGAAATTGGAGGGCAGAGACGTGATCACGATCATCGATCTGAAGACCGAGCTGGGGAAACTGAACATGTTGCGCGGCCGCAGGCCCGAGACGACCGAGGCGGAACGGAAGGCGAGCGGAGGCTTTGCAACGTTGGCGCCGTTTCGCGACGGCAATATTTTCAGCGCGAAATTTTCGGGCGACGGCGCGTGGGAGCGCCACCCGAATGGCGACGAACTCGTGCAGGTCGTCGACGGCTCGACGACACTGCACATCATGACGCAGGACGGCCCGCAATCCCATGCTCTGAGCGCCGGGATGGTGGTCATCGTCCCGCAAGGCGCCTGGCACCGCTTCCACTCGCCCGATGGGGTAAGCCTAGTCACCGCCACCCCAAAGCCGACCGAGCATCTGACAGTCGATGTCGATGATCCGCGAACGCTGACGACGGCGCAGCTGTCGGGCAACATCGAGGAGAAGTGGCGCTGAGAGCCTGGCGACAAATGAATTCCTCAATCTCAAGCCGTTATCCGTCATTCCCGCGAAAGCGGGAATCTAGGACGACAGGGCCGCAGCGGCCCTCCCTGGGCCCCCGCTTTCGCGGGGACGACGTGGGTCGGAGCCCCCGCTGATGTACTTCGACGGGCGCCTGTGGCAGTTGACGCGAGGGTTGCGCGGCTGGATTGCCGCCGCGGTCCTGTTGGGGCTCGTCGCGTCGGTTGTCGGCATCGCCCGTTTTGCGATCCTCGGCGTGCTGCTGTCGCAGGTGTTCAACGGCGCGGCCTTCTGGACCATCGCATTTCCTGCGATGGGCGTCGCCGCGGCGGTGATCCTGCGCGGGGCGGTCGACCATCATCGCACGATGATCTCGCACCGGACCGCGACACGCGTACAGGAGGAGTTGCGCGGCCGCCTTTACGACAAGATTGCAGCGCTGGGGCCGGCCTGGTTTTCCGGCGAGCGCACCGGCGGCGTGATGCTCTCGGTTGTCGATGGCGTCGAACAGCTCCAGACCTTTTTCGGGCAATACGTGCCGCAGCTTTCGATCGCGGTGCTGACCCCGATCGCGATCTTCGTCTTCATCGCGTTCTGGGACGTGCCGGTGGCTGCAGTGATGCTGGTCTTCGCGCTCGTCACGCTAACCGCGCCTGGCGCCTTCGCCCAGCGCGAGCGCCGCTCCAGCCATGGACGGCAGGGGGCGCTCAAGTCGTTCGGCTCGGAATTCCTCGATGGCGTCCAGGGTCTGCCCACATTGAAGGCGTTCGGTCAGAGTGCGGCCTATGGCCGACGCCTCGCCGCAAGGGCCCGCGAGCTTTGCGACAGCTCGCTTCGTGTCTTGTCGATGGGCGTGATGACGCGCGGCATCACCGATTGCGGCGTGGCGATCGGCGCCGCCGCGGCCCTGGCGCTCGCCGTATGGCGCGTCTCACACGGGCTGATGAGCATCGAGGCGCTGCTGATCGTACTGATGGCCGGCACCGAGGTGTTCCGGCCGCTGCGGGATCTGCGCACGGTATTGCATCAAGGGATGCTTGGCCAATCCGCGGCGGCCGGCATCAACACGCTGCTCACTGCGGAGCCGCTGGTTCGCTCAGAGCCATTGGGGCCGCCGATCAACCGGCCACTCCTGCCAACGATCGCATTCGAGGACGTCTATTTCGCTTATCCCGGCGGCCGCCGCGCGGCGCATGACGGGCTCTCTTTTACTGTCGCCGCCGGCGAGAAAATCGGCATCGTGGGCCCGAGCGGCTCCGGCAAGTCCTCGGTCGCGCGGCTCTTGCTGCGGCTGTTCGACCCGCAGCGCGGTGCGGTCCGGATCGGCGGCCACGACATCGGGACCCTCGATCCTGAGGCGCTCCACCGCATGATAGCGGTCGTCCACCAGGACACGTATTTGTTTTACGGCACCGTCGAGGACAATCTGCGGCTCGGCAAGCCCGATGCGATGCGCGAAGAGCTCGAAGTGGCGGCGCGGGACGCCAATGCGCACGAATTCATTACAGCTCTGCCGCAGGGCTACGCGACAATGATCGGCGAGCGCGGCGTCATGCTGTCGGGCGGACAGCGCCAGCGTCTGGCGATCGCCCGCGCGTTGTTGCGCAACGCGCCGATCCTGATCCTCGACGAAGCCCTGTCCTCGGTCGACGCCGAGAACGAGGCGGTTATCCAGCAGGCGATCGACCGCCTTTCGGCGGGGCGCACGACACTGATCCTCGCGCATCGGTTATCGAGCGTCATCGGCGCCGACCGCATCCTTGTCCTGGATAAGGGCCGCATCGTGGAGAGCGGCCGGCACGCAGAGCTGATCCGGCTCGACGGCGCATATCGCCGGCTGATGGGCGCGCAGGCCGACGAGCGCGAGGAGGAATTCGATCTCGTCGACGAAGCTCACCCAACGCGCGATACCGAACGCGAGGACACGGAAATCGCAACGGCCGCGGCGACGGATGCGATGGCCTCCGCTGCGGCCTCGGTGGGATGGGGCGCCACGACCACCACCTTGGTTCGCGTCATCCGGCCGTGGGGCCGGCGTTTCGCGACCGTGGTGACTTCCGGCGTCGCGCGCGTCGCCGCCTTCATCGGGGTCGGCATTGTCGGCGCGCTCGCCGTCGCCGCGGTCAAGGCCGGCGCCGATTTCGGGTATTTGCTGATCCTGCTCGGGCTGGCGGCGCCGCTTGCCGGGTTGCTCCACTGGCTCGAATCCTGGCTCGCGCACGACATCGCCTATCGGCTGCTGGCGGAGATGCGGATCGCGCTGTTTCGGAAGCTTGACACCCTGGCACCCGCCTATCTGGTACGGCGGCGCTCCGGCGACTTGATTGCGCTCGCCAATCAAGACATCGAAACGATCGAATATTTCTTCGCGCATACTGTTGCGCCGGCCCTCGTAGCGATCATGGTGCCGTCAGCGGTCGTATTGACGCTCGCCGTCATCGCCTGGCCGATCGCGCTGGCGTTGCTGCCTTTTGTGCTCTATGCCGGTCTCGCCCCGGTGGTGACCCACGCCCGCATCGACAGCCTCGGGACGCGGGCGCGCGAGGCATTGGGGCTGCTCAGCGCCTATGTCACTGAAACGATCCAGGGCCTCTCCGATCTCGTCGCGTTCCAGGCGGTAACTCGCCGGCGGCAAGGTTTTATGGAGGCCGTCCGCTCCTACCAGCGGATACGCTTTGAACTGCTGCGCGATCTCTCGTCGCAAACCGCGCAGCTCGAAATTGTGACGGGGCTCGGCGGGCTTGCCGTTGCGGTCGTCGGCGCGCGCCTCGCCGCCGAGCATCAGCTGGCGCCGACGATGCTGCCGCTGCTGATCCTGCTGGCTTTGGCATCATTCCTGCCGATCTCGGAGATCGCCCAAGTAAGCCGCCAACTCGCCGACACGATCGCCTCGACCCGCCGGTATCACGCCGTCCAGCGCGAGAGGCCGACGGTGCTGGATGGCCCGCTGCGTCCGCCGGCGCCGATGGGCGGCTCGGCGATCCGCTTCGAGGGGGTGAGCTTCACCTATCCCGGCGCCCGCCGGCCGGCGCTCAACGCCATCGATCTCACGATCCCAGCCGGGACCACGGTCGCGCTGGTAGGCCCCTCGGGGGCCGGCAAAACCACAATCGCCAACCTGCTGCTCCGGTTCTGGGATCCGAGCGCCGGCCGCATCCTGATCGACGGCGTCGATTTGCGCGATTTCGAGCTCGACCATCTCCGGGCGCGGATCTCGCTCGTCTCGCAGGACACTTATCTCTTCAACGACACGCTTCGGGCAAATGTTGCGCTAGCGCGGCCGGAGGCGGACGAACCGGCGATCCTGCGCGCCCTCGAGGAGGCGGCGCTCGGCGAATTTATCGCGGGCCTGCCCAATGGGCTCGACACGATGGCGGGAGAGCACGGCGTGCGGCTCTCCGGCGGACAACGTCAGCGGGTCGCAATCGCGCGCGCTTTTTTAAAGAACGCCCCGACGCTGATCCTTGACGAGGCAACCTCGCATCTCGACGCGGTCAGCGAAGCGCAAGTTCGCGGCGCGCTCGATACGCTGATGCGAAACCGCACGACGATCGTGATCGCGCATCGGCTCTCGACCGTGCGCAACGCTGACCGGCTTGCGGTGCTCGATCGCGGGTGTCTCGTCGAGACGGGCAGCCATACGAAGCTCATCGCGCAGGGTGGGCTCTACGCCCGCTTGATCCGCCGCCAAATCGGCACTGCGCCGCAACGGCTCCGCGCCGCAGGAAATTAATTTTCGGGCTGCGGCGGCGGGGTTGGCGGGCGGCGGCCGCGCTCCGCCATGAACTGGTCGAATTCGGCCTTGTCCTTGGCGTGACGCAGGCGATTGAGGAACTCCTTGAACTCTCGCTGCTCTTCTTCCAGGCGGCGCAAGGTTTCGGCGCGATACTCGTCAAACGCCCAATTGCCGCTTGACGGAGACCGCCGGGTCCACCATCCGCTCGGGTTTCCTTGGTGACGCGACTGCCAGCGGTGCGCGCCGCACCCCATCCAATGCGCTATTCTGCCGCTCCCAATCAGGAATCCCAGAGTGATGAGGCCGAGCGGCCACCAGATCAGGAAGCTAACCACCGTCAGCGCAATCCAGGCGGGTGTGCCGAGGTCGTCGAGTTTTGCCGCGAGCGTCATGGCAGGCCTCATGTGAATGTATTTAACATTGACATAGGCAATCCCTCCGGGCTTTGTCAAGCCCGTCACCGGCCGGATTTCGGAGGCTCCTCGATCAGGCTCAAGCCCTGCAGATAGATAAGCACACCGGCCTCGAGCAGTTCTTCGGGGCTCATCGGCAATCGGCGGCGGCCGGCATCGGCACGCGCGAACAGCGAGGCGATGCCATGCGCGAGCGCCCAGAAGTGCAGGCTCATCATGAGGGCTGGGGGCCGGCGGTCGGCGGGTAATCGGGTGCAAAAGGCGTCGGCGGCCCGGCGCAGCACCGCAAAGGCGCGATCGGCGGTAGCGCGTAAGTCCGGATCGCCGTCGAGCGGCAGCCCGGCCTCGAACATAGCGGAATAAAACGCCGGCTCCTCGCGCGCGAAAGCCAGATAGGCGCGGCCGACATTCTCGAATGCGGTAAACGGGTCGGGGTTGCCGTCGTTCCAGGCCCGGCTCAAGCGTTCCTCGAACAGCTCGAAACCGCGCCGCGCGACATCGGCGAGCAGCGCTTGCCGGTCGCGAAAGTGCCGGTACGGTGCCGCCGAGCTGACGCCGGCCCAGCGCGCCGCATCGGCGAAGGTGAACCCGGCCGGGCCCTTCTCGGCAATTAGCTCGAGCGCGGCGCGGATCAGCGCCTCGCGCAAATTGCCGTGATGATAGCCGCGGCGTTCGGTTGTTGGGTCTTCTCGCGACCAGCTCATGTTCAGCAGGTTACAGTACAAGCGCCGACCAACGGCGTAATCCTCTCTGACGACGGCCAATTACCGCGCCACGGAGCGCCCGCTGACCTCGGCCCCGGCATCGGACGCCATCCTCATAAAAAATGGTACTGACAGCAGCGATATCATCGCGACGCCTATAAAGGCGGGGTAAAAGTCGGCAGCGCTCAGCGCCGTGCCGCCCCGCAGCAGCAACAGGAGCTGAAGCAACAACGCGCCAGTCGCGACACCCGCGGTCTGCGAAAGCTGCTGAGCCATGCTGGTGAAGCTGGTAGCGCGGCTTAGCATCGCCGGCGGTACATCGGCATAACTCAACGTATTGATGCTGGTCATTTGCAACGACCGGAAAAAGCCGCCCGCCAGCAGCGTGAGAAAGATGACGAGATGCGGAGTATCGGGCCGGAAGAGGCTATAACTGAACAAAAACAATGCGCTGATCATCGCGTCGCCGACGAGCACGATGCGGAACCCAAGCGTCCGGATGATCGGCGCCGCCGTCATTTTCATTGTCATCGCACCGGCGGCGCTCGCGAAAGTCAGCAGCCCCGACGACAGCGCGTTCAGTCCGAAGCCGACCTGCAGCATCAGCGGTAGCAGAAACGGCAGCGCGCCGAGTCCCATGCGGAATAAAAAACCGCCGATTGTCGCTGAGGCATAGGTCGGAATCTTCATCAGCGCGAGATCGATGATCGGATGTTCGGCGCGGGAGGCGTGGCGCGCATACAGCACGGTGCAAATGGCGCCGGCCGCAAAGAGCGCCAGGATTGCCGTGGTCGGCAAGGCGCCGCGTCCGACATTCTCGAACCCCAACGCCAGGGTCGCCAGCCCCACACCGGTGAGCACAAACCCGGGCAAGTCGAACGGGCGACGGCCGGTCTCTTTCAGGTCGGCGATGAGCAGATTGATGAGGACGATTCCAAGAATGCCGACCGGAATATTGATAAAGAAGATCCAGCGCCACGACGCGTACGTGACTATAAAGCCGCCGAGCGGCGGCCCCATCACGGGACCGATCAGCGCCGGGATGCTGACATAGGACATCGCCCGCACGAGATCGGACTTCGGCACGGCTCGCAACAGCACGAGCCGGCCCACCGGCACCATCATCGCGCCGCCCATTCCCTGGACAATACGTGCGATCACCAGGGCCGGCAGCGAATCCGCGTAGCCGCAACCGATCGAGCCCAATGTAAAGACGACGATCGCGCCGCTGAACACGCGGCGTGCACCAAACCGGTCGGCGGTCCAGCCGCTGATCGGAATGAACACAGCGAGGCTCAACAAATAGCACGTGATCGCCACATTGAGGCGCAGCGGGCTTTCACCAAGCGACCGTGCGATCGTCGGCAATGCCGTTGCGATCACGGTCGAATCGAGACTCTGCATAAACAGGGCGCAAGCAACCACGAGTGGTACGAGAATCGGCCAGGAAGACTTTGATGGCGTTTCCGTTACCGGCTTCGAGATCACGGCCGCGCCGTCTGACCGCGACGCGCGCTGCACCGCTTACCTTTGGCCGGGTTTATGATTAACCGTATCGATCATATACCGAATATAAGGTCCGCAGGCTTCGGACAGAAGCGCCTACCCTGCACCGCTGCCCTACTGCTGCTGGCCGCCTGCTCCAGCGCGGGAGTCGCCGAAAGCTCGAGTGCGGCCGTGACAGTACGCTACACGGCGATGGACGGCATCGCGGAGGCGAAGTTGCTCGCCGAGAAAGCTTGCGCCGTCCACCACAAAGCCGCACGTCTCAGGAGCACCGCCAATTTCGGCTTAACCGACCGCTACGCCCATTTTGACTGCGTCTGAGCTGCTACCCCTCTCTCCCTCGCCCCGCTTGCGGGGAGAGGGCTGGGGTGAAGAGCACTATCGGTGCAACAGCACGTCGCGGGCGCGGTTGATTTGGGTAGCGAGATAGTCGGAGCCGCCGTGGTCTGGATGCAGCTTGACCATCAATCGGCGGTGCGCTTCCTTGACGGCCTCGTCGTCGGCGCCGGGTGACAGCCCGAGGATCGCGTAAGCCTCCTCGACGGTCATAGCGTCGCCCGTCGGGCGGGCGCCGCCGCCCGTTCCGGCTCCGGCACCAGCGCCGGCGAGTTCGTCGCGCCAATCCGGGCGTACGCGGTCGAGATAAGCTTCGAGCAGGCGCGCGCCCTCCTCATCCTCGGCGCGGCACTCGCGCAACAGCGCCAATAGATCGGCGGGTCCGAGCTCGTCGAGGCGCATCCCGGCGAAGCGGCCGCGCAGGATGGTTCCCTCCATCCGTCCGGTGTCGTGGTCGAGGGTCATGCGCAGGAAAGCGGTCGCGACAGTCGAGGCTTGGCCGCCAGCCGGCTGACGGTAGCGGTCGAGCAAACTGCGCACTCGGATCAGCGCCGGCATCAACATCGCGACCGGCATCAAGAGCGCCGCGAGGCGTCCCGAGACCGCCAGCGTCGCAATTGCCGCGACCGCGATCACGATGCCGGTCACCTTGAGGCCGCGCGCGAGCCGCGCCGGATCGGCATTAACAAAGAGATAGACGAGCAGAAGAAAGCCGCTGAGGACCGCGAACCCGCCGAGCAGATAGAGCATCGCCGCCGCTCACTCGCGCAATTGCGCAGTGAGCCGCAGGACCTCGCCGCCCTTCTTTTCGCTGTAGGCGCTGAGTGCCCGATAGCCGCCGGCCGCATAGACCGCGACGGCGCCGAGCAATTCCTTGAGGCGGTCGGCGCTCGACAGATCGAAGCTGAGATAGGCGCCGCGCGACAGGCTCGCGATCTGCTTGAAGGCGGCCGAGGCGGTGCGGTCGCGGCCCTCGTGGAAGAGGAAGACCGGCACGCCGAGCAGTCCGAGTTCGCCGGCGAGCCGGCACAGCCGGTCCACCTTTTCTTCCATCGCGTCGCCGACAAAGACGAGCGCGTTGACCTTGTGCGCCCGCGTCTCGCGGATTGCGTGGTTCAATACGCGCTCGATCTGCGTCTCGCCGCCGATGCAGAACACCGAGCGCATGACGCGGTGCAGCTCGGCGGCGGTCGTCAGCCATTTGCTCGCCCTGCATTCCGAGAAACCTCGATAGTAGACGAGCTGGATTTCGAGCCCGCCGAGCGCGGCGGTCGCTTCGAACATCTCGCCCTGGATGCGGCACGCGCGGTCCCAGGTCGGCTCGCGGCTCGCAGTCGCGTCGAGCGCGAAGATCAGCCGGCCGCGGCCGCTGCCCGGATGCACCGCCGGCGCCTTCTTCAGGTTCTCGAGAAATTGGTCGACCTCGGCGGAGCGCGCCTCGGTCGGAAGCCGGTTCTTGCCGTCGCTCATCGTGCCCTCACGCCGGGCTGAGCCACACCGAGGTATCGTGAAAGACGGCGCCGCCATTCGGCAGGCCCGGGTCGGCGCTCGTCAACAGATTAATGCCGATACCCTCTTCGAAAGCATGATTGGGCCACAGCCCCTCGACGATGACCACCCGTTTTTGCAATCCGTCGAATGCTCGTGCATGAACGACGACGCTGCCACGTTCGTTGCCGATGCGGACCCGGTCGCCATCGCCGATGGCCAGCTCCGCGAGCACCTCGGGGTGGACGAGAGCGGTCGGCCGGCCCTCGCGCGCGATGCCCGACGGGGTGTTGTTAAAGCTCGTGTTGAGGAACGAGCGCGACGGCGCGGCGACGAGGCGGTACGGCCGGTCGGGACCGCCCTCGTCGATTAGTGCGACGTGGTCGGGGAAGGCTGGCAACTGCGCATGCTCGGCGCCGATCGCCTGCCAGTCGGCGCGGAAATGGAAATTCTTGTCGGCATGGCCGAAGCCGTCGAGGAAATGACCCGTGACAAAAGGCGGGCAGCAATCGAGCCAGCCCCCTTCGGGGAAATCCTCGACCCCGGGCAGCCCGCTCATCTGCAGGGTTCGATCGATCACTTCGATCGCGCTCATCGCAAAGCCGGTGTGTCGCGCCCCGAGCCGCTCGCCGAGCCCGCAAATCACTTCGTGGTTCGAGCGGCACTCCGCGTACGGCGGCAGGACCGCGCGGCCGATCTGCAGGTAGGTGTGGGCGCCCGCAGCGTAGATGTCGTCATGTTCGAGAAAGGTTGTCGCCGGCAGGACGATATCGGCCATCGCCGCGGTCTCGGTCATGAACTGCTCGTGCACGCAAACAAACAAGTCATCGCGCGCAAAGCCGCGATGCACGCTCGCGGACTCCGGCGCGACGACCATCGGGTTCGTGTTCTGAATGAACAGCGCGGTGACCGGCGGCCCGTCGCCGATGTCACGCCTGTCGCCGGTCAGCACTGGCCCAATCCGGGATTGGTCGAGGATGCGGGTCGCTGGATCGAGCAGATCGAGCCCCTCGATCAATGTGGCATCGATTGCCACCAAGCCGAGGTTGGAATAGAGCGCGCCGCCGCCTTCATAGGCCCATGCGCCGGTGACCGCAGGCAGACAGCTGACCGCGAAGAGTTGCGCAGCGCCGTTGCGTTGCCGAGAAAAACCATAGCCGACCCTCAGGTAGCTGCGCCTATTGCGCCCGTAAAGCCGCGCAAACGCGAAGATCTCATCTGTGGAGAGCCCGGTGAGGCGCGCCGCCCACACCGGATCGCGTGTCGCCAGATGCGCTTCGAGGCCGTCGGGATCGTCGGTATAGCGCGCCATATAATCGCGATCGGCGTAGCCTTCTTTGAACAATACGTGCATCACGGCGCAAGCGAGCGCGCCGTCCGTGCCGGGAAGCGGCGCCAGATGCATATTTGCCTGCTCGGCGGTCGCGGTGCGGTAGGGATCGACAACGACGAGCTTGGCGTCTCGCTCCCTGCGCGCGGCCGCCACATGCGTCATGACATTGACTTGGGTCGAGACCGGATTGCCGCCCCAGATGATGATCAAATCCGATTTGGCGATCTCGCGCCCGTCGACGCCGCGTTTGACCCCGACCCCGGCACGCCAACCAGCGTCGGACAACATGCTGCAGATCGACAAATGCTCGCGCGAATAGCGCATCGCGTGGCGCAGCCTGTTGAGGCCGTCGCGCTGCACGAGGCCCATCGTGCCGGCATAGTAGTAGGGCCAAACCGTTTCCGGCCCGAAGCGTCGCGCCGCACGCGTCAGTCGTTCGGCGATCTCGTCGAGCGCCTCGTCCCAAGAGATCGGCGTGAAGGCCGGCGCACCGACGCCTTTCTCACCGAGCCGCCGCAATGGTCGGGAGAGCCGCTCCGAATGATGTTGCCGCTCGGCATAGCGAGCGACCTTGGCACAGACGACCCCACGCGTGTAGGTCTGCGCACGCGCGCCGCGCACCCGCCCGATCCGCGATCCGTCAATGCGCTCAACTTCGAGCGCGCAGGCGCTCGGACAATCATGCGGGCATACGCTAGGAACGATATCGAGCGGCAAGGGCCATCTCCGGCTTATCGAGGCGCCGAAGCATACCACACGAGGCCGTCAGGACCTCGATCTGCCGCGAGAGAGCGCTACAGTCGTGACGCTTGAGAAAGGCGCTGCGGGTCGCGCGTGCCTGCCGTTCCCGGAGCTCACCTAAGCAGCCAGCCTCCAAAAACGGGCACCCCTGGCGCCGCTCGCAACGCCAAAACATCAACACCGGACTAGGGCTTTCGTTCCCATCGATGTGACAGCTGATTGTTCCACTTCGCAAGAGGCATTAGCCTCGACGAAGCAATGGAGGACTGAGTGATGCGGTTGGGCTTTGTCGGAACCGGGACGATGGGAGCGCCGATGGCTGGCTACCTGCTCGATGCCGGCCATCAGCTCACTGTTTATGACGTCAAGCTCGAAGCGACCACGGCGCTCTCCGCCCGCGGGGCGCGGGCGGCGGAAAACCCTGGTGCCGTGGCCCGGGAAAGCGAAGTAGTTTTCACGTCGCTGCCCGGCCCCCGCGAGGTCGAAATGGCCGTACTCGATCCCGCCAGCGGCGTCTTGGCCGGACTGCGGGCAGGCGGGGCTTATATCGACCTGACGACGAATGCTCCGGCGCTTGCGCGCCGGGTCGCCGAAGCCTGCCGGGCGCGGGGTATCGAGATGCTCGACGCGCCTGTCAGCGGCCGACCACCGACAATGACGGTTATGGTCGGCGGCGACGAGGCAGTTTTCGTCCGATACCGGCCGCTGCTCGCGGCGATGGCGGGCAACATCTTCCATGTCGGCGGGACCGGGAGCGGCTGCATCGCCAAGCTGGTGACGCAGTATCTCGGCTACACCAACTTCGTCGCCGCGCTCGAAGGCATGCTGATCGGCGCCAAGGCGGGCATCGATCTGGGCACGCTTGCGCGGATCGTCCCGGTCAGCGCTGGCGCCAGTCGGACGTTCGATAATATCCCGCGATCGGTCTTGTCCGGTGCGTTTACTGCCGGCGGGACCCTCGACATTGTCGCAAAGGATCTCTCACTGGCCTGCGAACTGGCGCGCGAAGTCAGCGCGCCCGCGCATCTCGGCCTCTTCGCACATGACGTTTTGAGCCGCGCGCAGGCGCAAGGCTGGGGACAGCAAGGATTTCCGATTGCCGCGCGAATCCTCGAAGCCGCGGCCGGCGTGGAATTGCGTGCTTCGGTAGCGGACGTGACAGGTTATCGGGCGGAGGATCCCAGGCGCGGGGCGAGGTAATGGGAACGGCAAGCGCCAAACCGCAAACTGGTGGAAGGATCTCCGTCAATTTCCCGCCGTAGGTCGAAACAATAATTGTCATTAATTGTGAAATGGTATATCATATGTTGCGATGTCGATATGCGCGAATAAGCCGACAACCGCCCTCGCTGCGCCTCTCGCGATTGTGTGGCGGCCGATCAAAGAATTGCGTGGCGATTTGAGGAAGCTGCGCACGCCTGGCCCGCGGCAGATCCGCCAGCAGGCCAAGACGATAGAGAGTTTCGGTTTCAACGTCCCGATCCTGATCGACCGAGAGCTGCGGGTCGTTGCCGGATACGGAAGGCTCCTCGCAGCTCGGGCGCTCGGATGGTGCGAGGTACCCACCATTCTGCTCGACGAGCTCAGCCCGGCACAGGCGCGTGTGTTTCTTATCGCTGACAATCGGCGCTCCGAGACTGTTTCGTGGGAGGACCTGCTACTGTCGATGCAGCTCAAAGAGCTGCAAGGGTAATCAGCGGATGCTCGCCGCGCACCAGCATTCACGGTCTCAATTTTATCAATCGTTGCTGAAGTGATTAGCAACGAAGAGGACGCACGCGTTTTGGTGGCTGATCCGGCTTCGGCCGCAGAAGGCGACCGATCGAGTTAGGCCGCCGTCAGCAGCGCGGTGAGCTCATCGGGCATGCTGAGCATTGGATAATGGCCGGTATCGAGTTCGCGCCATTGGGCACCGAGCTTGTCAGCCGCGCGGCGCTGGTGTGCTTCGCCGGGATTGACGGCGCGGCGACACCAGATCACCGTCGCACGCCATTGCTGACCCCAGAACCCATCGAGTTTGACAGGACTCTCGTAAATTCCGATCGGATGCAACGTGTAGCGATCGAGCGCCCAGGCGCGGGTTACAGGGTCGAGGTCGGCAAATAGCCGGTTCTCCGCGTCCTCTCGAGTGGGCCCGGCGGCGAGCCCGCTGGGAACGGCGGTCGAGCGCCTGACAATGTCGCGGATGCGCTCGCCACTGAACAGCGCCAGCGCATCGACCAAGATCAATCGGGCGATCCGGTCGCGCGCTACCTCGGCGGCGCGGCACAGCACCATGCCGCCGGAGCTCGTGCCGACCATTACGACGTCCCGCAGATCTTCATAGAACAGCAGGTCGGCAAGTTCCGCCGCATGCGTCTCGGTGGTGATGCCGGGGCGCAGCGAATGCTTGCGCTCGGCGCAGCCGTCCAACGAAGGGGCGTAGATTGTGTGCCCGCCGGCCCGCAGCCGATTTGCCACGCGCTGCCAGACCCAGCCGCCTTGGTAAGAGCCGTGAATCAGAACAAACGTGCTCATTGCGTCAGTCTCTCCATTATTCTCTCCGGAGCGTTTTTTTCGTCATGCCCGCAAAAGCGGGCATCCAGGGCGGCTACGGAAGGGCTGCCCTCGGCTCCCGCTTGCGCGAGAGCGACGACTAGGCGCTCAATTTCCTCCCGTGACATCGATTGTGACGCCGGTCACGAAATCGCCGTCGCTTGACGCGAGAAAACAGATAACCTTCGCCTGGTCTGCGGCCTCAGCGACGCGCCGCAGCGGCGTACGGGCGATTTCCGCCGCTTGAGCCTCAGGCGTCCGCTTCTCCCAATGCGGGCGGATGCGTTCGCTCAGCGTCAGACTCGGCGCGATCGCGTTGATCGTGATCCCGTACGGGCCGAGTTCGAAGGCGAGCTTGCGCGTGAAGGCAATGATGCCGCCCTTGGCGGCGGCATAGGCGCTGCTGCTGCTCTCGCTCAGGCCGCGGCCGGCGATCGAGGCGAGGTTGACGATCTTGCCGCTCTTCCGGCGTTTCATGATAGGCGTCACGGCATGCGTGAACAGGAAGGTGCCGTTGAGATTGAAGGCGATCAGGCGTTGCCATTCCTCGAAGCTCAGCTCGTCGACCGTGGCGCCCGAATTGGCAATGATCGTGCTGCCGCCGACCGCATTGACCAGAATGTCGATCCTGCCGAATTCCTTCTCGACCGCCGCCACCGTCGCTTCCACCTGGTTCTGCTCGAGAGCGTCGCAAAGGCGGCCGTGCGCCCGCCCGCCGGCGGCGCGCAATGCCGTGACCGCCCCTTCCAAGCGATCCGGGTGATTGTCGATCCCGACGACAATGGCTCCCTCGCGCGCCATGATCTCGGCGGTCGCCCGGCCGATGCCGTTGGCAAATGCAGTAATTACCGCCACCTTGTCCGTGAACCGCATCGCTCCCCCTTTTTCTGTCTGCTATTGCCAATGCATGCTGTCGACACAGCAGCACGAGAGACGCGCCGATGCAACTCGGTATTCCGTTCTTTCGCGGGAACAGCGAACTGGGGTAATAGCTTCGTATTGTGGCTCGTTTAGAGGGAGGAATGATTTTATGGGTTATACTCTCGAGCAGTTTTCCAATGAATGTCACCGGATCTTGTCTGAAGATGCGGGGGTCGAGGGCCGCAAGAAGGTTTGCGCGCTTGTGCAGGATGTGCTGCAAGACGAAAATTTCGTCGCCGCGCATCTCCATGATGGCGTGCCCGACCGGAAGATCCTCTATGAAGATCCGAAACTTGGGTTCTGCATCCTGGGACACGTCAATCACGGCGCCCGCGAGAGCTTGCCGCACGACCACGGTCCGACCTGGGCGATATACGGTCAGGCGGGGGGCAAGACTGTGATGAGCGACTGGGCGCTAGTGGAGCCGGCCACCGAGACCAAACCCGGTAAGGTGAGGTTACTGCGGGAACACACGCTGGCCCCGGGCGATGCCCACCTCTACAACGAGGGTGATTTACACTCGCCGCGCCGCGACGGGCCGACGCGACTGATCCGGATCGAGGGAAGAAACCTCGAAAATATACGTCGCCAATCCTACGAGGCAGTGCAGTAGCCTGCGGTCAGCCAGAGACTATTGCAGTCGCCGAGCGGCGGCAGGCGACTGAAAATCCGAATGCGCCACGCCCGACCGGCAATGCACTATTGCAAACGGCTGTTGCCGGCCAGCTCCGAATGTGCTGCGCGGGAGGGACCGCGCCGTTGGGCCCCCGATTGGGCTTACGAAGCCGGCGGCGCTCCACCCAGAATCACGTCTACACGGCGGTCTTGCCCCGGGCTCTCGCCACTGGAGGTTTCTCCATCCCCACTGACGACGAGTGAACTGCGCGGCACCCCATCCTCCACCAGCGTCGCAGCCACTACGCTGGCCCGCTTCAGTGACAGCCTCTGATTGTAGCCGGCCGCGCCCGACGGATCGGTGTACCCGGCAACCTGAACGGATGCCGGATTTCCCGATTTGTACGAATCGGCGGCCAACCGGACGATCTCTCTGCCGGCTGGGCTCAGCAGCGAGCTGTTATAGTCGAAATAGACGGTGTAGACCGGCGGCGGAGGTGGGGGAGGCGGCGCTGGGGGAGGGTTGGCAGCGGCCGGCGGCGGTGGCGGTTGCTGAGCGCAAGCGGCAATCGCGAGCACCAACACGAGAAGAAACCGTCTCATCTGTTCCTCCGTTTGGTGAATGCGGCAGGTTAAGACGAGCGCGTCGCTTGCGCCAGATGCAACCGTATATTGATTTCTGAAATGAAGCTCTCAGCAGCCGGAAGCGGGAACTGACAGCACGACGCGACGATTCTGCGCGCGGCCCTGTGCTGTGCTGTTCGAAGCAACAGGATCCGCGTCGCCAAATCCCTGCGCCGAGATGAGGCCGGGGTTGAGGCCCTGCGAGACTATGAATTCCATCACGTTTTCAGCACGTTTTTGCGATAGGATCTGATTTGAGGTGATGCCCTCGCGCTGCAGCGCCGGACCGACCGGCTGATTATCGGTGTAGCCGCTCACCAGGACCTTGTTCTGCTGCGTCGGCGCCAGCTTCGCCGCCATGTTAGCGATAATCTGCTTTCCCCGATCGCTCATCTGCCAGCCGCCCGACGGGAACAGCAAGTCACTGTTGACGGTGTACTTGATCGCTCCTTGAAGCCGGCAGATCTGTGCCTTATCAGCCGCAACCTGCTGCTGCAACGCAGAGTTCTGTTGCTGAAGCTGCTGATTTTGTGCCTGGAGTTGGTCGTACGCGCTCTGGGAGACGCAGGCAGAGAGGAGGATAGGTGCCACGAGAGGCAACAGCGGAAAGCGGTGTTTGAATTTATATGTCATTGCGTCAAGGTTCCCCCGTCGGTTGATGGCAGAGCCGCTAAAGCTCGCGCAAGTCTTAACACCCGATCCGCGGACCTGCAACAATCGTCCGATGAAAAGTCTCTTCAGCCCCCCGCTACGCCCTGGGTATTTACATGAATCGAGTAGATCGACCGGCTGGCGGCCATGAACACCCGGTTGCGCTTGCGCCCGCCAAAGCACAGATTGGCGCAACGTTCGGGCAGTGCGATGTGGCCGATCATCGTCGCGTCCGGCGCGAACACTGCCACTCCGTTGAGCCCTGGGGTCATGCCCCAGCCACACCACAAGTTTCCCTCGATATCGCAGCGGAAGCCGTCAGGCGTTCCTTCCCCGGCATTGATCAAGGTCGGGCCATTGGCGAGTTTCATGCCGCCATCGATGACGTCGAAGACGCGAATGAGCCTCGGCCTGGCGCGCGACTCGACGATGTACAGCTTGCTTTCATCGGGCGAGAAGCACAACCCGTTCGGCCCGTTGATGTCGCCGGCCACCACGGTTGCGGCTCCGGTTCTGCCGTCAACCCGATAGACATTGGTCGGCAGTTCCGGCGTCGACTTTTCGCCCTCGTAATTCCCAAGGATCCCGAATGGCGGATCGGTGAACCAGATCGAACCGTCGGATTTCACAACCACGTCATTGGGCGAGTTGAGCCGCTTGCCGTCGAACCGGTCCAGAATGACGGTGATCGAGCCGTCATATTCGGTGCGCGTGACGCGCCGGCCTTCGTGCTCGCAGGTGATGAGCCGGCCCTGCCGGTCTCGTGTATTGCCGTTGGCATGGTTCGACGGCTTGCGGAAGACACTGGTTGCGCAGGTCTCCTCGTTCCACCGCATGATCCGGTTGTTCGGGATGTCGCTCCACAACAGATACCGCCCATCGCCGAACCACACCGGGCCTTCGGCCCAGCGAAACCCGGTCGCGAGCCGCTCGACGGCAGCGTTGAATGGCGGCTTGATGTCGTCGAAGCGCGGGTCGAGCGTGCGGACGGCCGGGTCGGGATAGCTCGGCGCAGGCTCCCACCGCGGCGTTGGCGTAAGTGGCGTCGCCGCTCCCAGCGTCGGAGCCGTTGTCGTGTTCATGCCGGCCCTCCATCCGGGAGAACTCCCTCTCCGTCGCAGGCGGAGAGGGAGCGCCGTCGTCAGATGATCTTCTCTTCGCGCAGCGCGGTGAGCTCGCCCTCGGAGAGGCCCAGCAACCGGCCATAGACCTCGTCAGCGTCGGCACCGAGCAACGGCGCTGCCTTGATCGGCACTTTTGAGTTGCTCATCTTGACCGGCCAGCCTGGCATCTTGAAGTCGCCGCGCACCGGGTGCTTGACGGTCACGAAAATTTCGCGGCGATTGAGGTCTGGGTCGTCCGACAACTCCATCGTATCCATGACCGCGCCGGCAGGGATGCCCTGTTCGCCGAGCCGCTTCATGACCTCCATCTTGTCGTGATGGATGGTCCATTCGGCGATCATCTCGTCGACGAGATGGCGGTTCTTGAAGCGCTCCTGCGGGCTATCGAAACGCGGGTCGCCGATCAGGTCTTCGCGGCCCATGATCTTCAACAACCGCTCCCAGTGTTGCGGGTTGGCGCGCGAAGTATAGATATAGCAATAGTCGTTCGGGCCGTCGCCTTTGCACTGGTAGGTCTCGCTCGGCGAGTTGGTCCCCATAATGCTCTGATTGCCCATCCGCGGCGCTGCCTTGCCCCACAGCGCCTGCGCGGCGTAGGAGATCCGGCCGTAGTTGATCACGCATTCCTGCATCGCCAGCTGGATGCGCTGACCCGCGCCGGTGAACTGCCGCTGATAAAGCGCCGCCAGAACGCCGATCGCGCCATGCAATCCCGTGCCGGTATCGCCGATCGTCAGGCCGGGCTTGATCGGGCGCCCGTCGGGCTCGCCCGTGATCGACATCGCACCGCCGGTTGCCTGCGCGATCATGTCGAACGCGAGAAAGTTCTTGTACGGCCCATCCTGGCCGAAGCCCTTGACCTGCACGTAGATGATGCGCGGGTTGATTTCGCGCACAGCATCGTAGCCAAAGCCGAGCCGCTCGATGACGCCGGGCGCGAAATTCTCGGCGAAGACATCGGCCTTCTCGATGAGGCCGCGCAACAGCGCCCGGCCTTTGTCCGTCTTCAGGTTGGCCGTGACGCTCTTTTTGTTGGCGTTGAGCAGCATGAAATAATGCGAGTCGACCCCCTTCTTGTCGGTCGAAGCGCCGCGGCCCTGCTCGCCCCTGGTCGGCTCCTCGACTTTGATTACCTCGGCGCCGAGCCACGCCAACGTCTGGGTTAGAGACGTTCCGGCCTCGAATTGAGTCAGATCCACTATCCTGACGCCATGCAAAGCGCCGCGCTCCGCACCGGTGGTTTGGTCGTTAGGCATATTATTCCCTCCTAGTCTCAGTCGATTTCCGCCGCGCGCGACGGATTCAAGATCACTTGCGGGCCTTCCCTAGTAATAGGATCATTTGCCGAACTGTCAGCTTTCTCTGCTTCGGCGTCAACGCCAAATGCCCCTCGCCCCGACCCTCTTCCAGTACAAACGGGGAGAGGGAGGACCTATCGCGCCAACCAGATGAGAGGGTGTCGACAGCCCGGCGGTTTTAATTCGGCGTCCAGGCGAGGGCGCGGATCTCGCTGAATTCGCGACGCAGTTTGGTCCAGGAATCGCCTGCGTCATGGCTGGCGAAGACTTCGCCGTAGTGGCTGCAGGCGAGGATCCGGTCGGGATTAGCCGGGTGCGTCGCAAACGTCCAGATCGGCGAATTGGGCTCGACGGGCAGTGGCAGCATCTGCCAGCTGCGCCCGCCGTCTTTGGATCGCTGGATCGCGCCCGTGCTGCCGAGTGCGCCGTCGCCGGTCGCGACAAACAAAACGCCGGGCTCGCCGGCTTTCAGCGCCAAGCTGCGGCAATAGGGAAGGTGGAAATACTTGCCGACCCCGAGGCCTTGCCAGTTCTCGCCGCCGTCGGTGCTCGCGAAGATCTCGCGCGGGGTGCTCGTAAGCACGGTTTTGCTGCCGTTGACCATGACAGCTGTGTCGTGGATGTCGGGGTCAGTGACGCCGGCGATCCGCGTCCAGGTCTCGCCGCCGTCGCGGCTGCGGCGCACTCCGTCGACTTCGACGCCCGCCCAAACCGTGCGGTGATCCGAAGGATCGACGGTCAACGCGGTAACCCGCGGGATGCGGACATTTGGGCATTCTTCGGCCATTTCCGCCGGGAGCTTGTCCCAACGACGGCCGCCGTCGCTCGAGCGGAAGAGGGCCGCAGGCCGCGTGCCAGCGAAGATGATCTCCGGATCGGTCGGATCGAACGCGACCTTCCAGACGTGCAGCGAATTCATCGGTGAGTCGAGCCGCTCGAAGCGCTCGCCGCCGTCTTCGCTCAGGTAGATGCCGTCATCCGCGCCGGCGAGGAGGGTCCGCGGCTGTTTCGGATGGACTGCGAACCCAAACACCCGGCTCTCGGCCCAGAGCCCTGCGCGCACCTGGCGCCAACTTTCCCCGCCGTCGGGGCTGACCCACGCGCCTGTCCCCACGGTGCCGGCACAAATCGTGAAGTTATCGGCCATCGCTGTTTCCTCCCGAAAATTCCATTTAGCGCGGCGTCGTTTCCCAGCCGGTGTGGGAAATGTCTATTACGACCCCGTCGGGACCGGCCCATTTCATCTCGAAATTGCGGTGACCACCGGCCGCCATTTCCATATCGAGACCCGGCTTCTCCTCGAGCCGCTTGCCGTCGGCGCGCTCCAGCTTCGCCGCGGTTCCGTCGAGATCCTCCACTTCAAAGCCGAAATGATGGATCCCGCTGTAATTGGGCCCGCTGGCGCCGACATCGGCGGATTTCTCCGTCTTCCAATTGAGGATCGCCAGATTGATGTAGCCGTCGGTGAGGAAGACGGCGCCGTTCGGGGCTCGCCGGATTTCCTGCATTCCGAAGGCATCCTTGTAGAAGGCCGCGACTTTGGCAGGCTCCTTCGTCGTCAACGCGATATGCTTTATGCGGGGCATCGCTTTTCCTCCTCTTGCGTTTGAATTAAGCATGCGCCCGTTCCGGGCTTCCGGCAAGGCTCGGGCGCGAGCTGGGAGGAGGAGCGCCGATGACAATAACTGCAGGTGCGGCGGACGCGCTGACCGAAATCGAGCACCGGGTGCAGTTGCGGCGCGAGGTGATCGCCAGGACGATTGGTACGACGATAGAATGGTACGACTTCTTTTTGTACAGCACGGTCACCGGACTCGTTTTTGCGAAGCTGTACTTTCCGGAGTCCGATCCTCTGGTCGGCACCTTGCAGGCCTTCGCGATCTATGCCGTCGGCTTTGTCGCCCGGCCGGTCGGCGCGGCGATCTTTGGCCACTACGGCGACCGCATTGGGCGCAAGGCGGCCTTGATCGCGACGCTGCTGCTGATGGGCATCGCGACGTTTCTCGTCGCGTTCGTTCCGACTTATGCGCAGATCGGCATCTGGGGCGCGGTCATCCTTACGGTCCTGCGTTTCGTCCAAGGTGTCGGGGTCGGCGGTGAATGGGGCGGCTCGGTGCTAATGTCGATGGAATGGGCGCGCTCCGACCATCATCGCGGATTTATCGCCGCTTGGCCGCAATTCGGCGTCCCGTCGGGGCTGTTCTTGGCGAACCTGGCGGCGCTGGCGTTCAGCCAGATCTCCGGAAGCCAGTTCCTCGTCTGGGGATGGCGCATCCCGTTTTTCTTGAGCATCCTCCTTGTCGGGGTCGGGCTTTATATTCGTCTCGGCATTCTCGAGACGCCCACCTTCTCGCGGCTGGTCGCGGAAAACCGGGTCGAGAAGACCCCGGCCCTAGAGGTGATCAAACGGCAGCCAAAAGAAATCCTGCTGACGGCGTTGGCGCGGATGGGAGAGCAGGCGCCGTTTTACATTTTCACGGCGTTTGTCTTCACCTACGGGACGGCAATTCTGGGCGTCTCCCGCAATCTTCTCCTGACAGCTGTTCTCACGGCCTCGGTCGTGTCGTTTTTCGCGATCCCGATCTCCGGTCATCTGTCGGACCGGATCGGCCGCAGACGCATGTATCTGCTCGGCGCAGCGACGACGGCGGTGTTTGGCTTCATCTATTTTGGGCTGCTCAACACGATGGTGCCGGGGTGGATCTTTCTCGCGATTACGCTGTCGCTGATCCCGCACGATATGATGTATGGCCCGCAGGCGGCGCTGATCGCCGAATGCTTTACGGGACGCTTACGTTACAGCGGCGCCTCGATCGGCTATCAACTGGCCTCGATCGTCGCCGGCGGCCCCGCGCCTCTCATCGCGACGGCGCTGTTCGCGGAATTCAAATCCGGCTTCGCGATTGCGCTCTACATCCTGCTGTGCGCGGTCATCAGTTTTGCCGCCGCCGCACTGTTGCCGGATTACACCAATCGCGACATCTCGCAGGAGTACGACCGGGCCTGATCTAATCGGCGGCTTCCGGGGCGGCAGCGCCGCGTTCGAGCGCCGGGTTGTGCCCGAGGATCAACACGAGGATCGCGGAGAGGAGCGGGAAAAAAGCGACCACGAGCAGCCCAGCAGCGAAACCGCCGGTCGCATCCTTCAGATATCCCATTGCATAGGGTGCGGCGAAGCCAGCGAGGTTGCCGATCGAGTTGATCAGCGCGATCCCACCGGCAGCGGCCGTGCCGCTGAGGAACGCGGTCGGCAATGTCCAGAACAAAGGCGCGATCGCATACATCCCGACCGCGGCGATACACAGCATGGTCATCTTGAGCACCGGGTCTGGGAAATGGGTGGACAGTGCCAAGCCGCCGGCGGCAACGAGAAAAGCCAGCGCGGTATTCCATTTGCGCTCCTGCATCCGGTCGGAAAGAAGCGGCCAGATCACGACGGCGGCGACACCGACCGCATAGGGTATCGCCGTGATGAACCCGGTTTGGACATCGCTGACGCCGAATTCCTTGACAATCGTCGGCAGCCAGAACCCCAAGCCGTAGCCCGCCGCGGCAGTGCCGAAATACACGAGGCTGAGCAAGAGGACGCGGGGGTGCCTTAGTGCCTCCCACAGAGTGTGCTTGCCGTGAGCCTCCCGGACCATCCGCTCGCGCCGCAGGCGGTCGATAAGCCAGCCGCGTTCCTCGCTGCCGAGCCAGTGTGCCTTCTCCGGGCCGTCGGTCAGGTAGAACATCACCACGAGGCCGAGCAGAACCGTCGGAAGCCCCTCGCAGATGAACAGCCATTGCCAGCCCCTAAGCCCCCAGACCCCGTCCATACCGAGGATCAACCCGGATAGTGGGGAGCCGATAACCGCCGATATCGGGATCGCGGCCATAAAGCGCCCGACCATCCGCGCGCGATAGGCGGAAGGGAACCAGTAGGTTTGGAACAGAATGATGCCGGGGAAGAACCCAGCCTCGGCCGCGCCGAGCAGAAAGCGGACGACCAGAAAGCTCGCCTCGTTCCAGATCAAAGCCATAGCGGCCGACAACAGACCCCAAGTCACCATGATGCGGGCGATCCAGAGCCGTGCCCCGAACCGCTCGAGTGCTAGATTGCTTGGCACTTCAAAGAAGAAGTAGCCGAAAAAGAAGATTCCGGCGCCCCAGCCAAACACCGTTGCGCTGAAGCCGAGATCGCTGTTCATTTGCAGAGCAGCAAAGCCGACATTGACGCGATCGAGGTAGCAGAGGAAATAGCAGAGCGCCACGAATGGAACGATGCGGCGGCTTACCTTCCCGATGACTTGCGCCTCCATAAGGGTTCCTCCCCTCTGCATCTGGTGAGGCGGGCGGTGCCCCGCACGACTGGTGAGCACATTATGGAGCAAGATTGTCTCATAGTCGGCGCGGATCGCCTAACGCCTCATTAACCAAAGTAGATAGCCGCCACGACGCTGACGTCCCCTGAGCTCGGGCTATCGGGGCTGCCGCCAAGCCCAGAGTGGATGCGGGTTGATAAGCCGCTGTTCTCCCGGGTCAATGGCGTCGCCGCAGGGCTTGTTTGCGGAGCAGGTCTGAACCACCGCGCGCAAACGAGGAGATGGCTGTAGACGGTTCCCCTCCGGCTGTTTAGGTTAACATAAGCACAAAAGGGCCTAGCGACTCCAGGCGCGCGGACCGAAGAGTTGGCGGCGGTGATGCTGCCCCGAAGCTAGGGAGGAGATGCGATGGCGGTAGCTGATGCCACTCTAAACAGGCTTTCGGAAACCGAACACCGTGCCCAATTGCGCCGGGCGTTAGTCGCCAGCACGGTCGGCACCACGATCGAATGGTACGATTTTCTCCTCTACGGCCAGGTGACCGGCCTCGTCTTCGGCAAGCTGTTCTTTCCTAAATCCGATCCGATCGTCGGCGTGCTCGAGGCGTTCGCCGTCTTCTTCATCGGCTTTGTCGGGCGGCCGATCGGGGCGGCCATCTTCGGCCATTGGGGGGACCGCATTGGGCGCAAGGCGACTTTGATCGCGACGTTGCTGGTGACCGGCGTTGCGACGATGGCCGTCGGTCTGGTGCCGACCTATGAGAGCATCGGCATCTGGGGGGCCGTCCTCTTGACGATCATTCGCCTGATCCAGGGGATCGGTGTCGGCGGCGAATGGGGCGGTTCCGTGCTGCTGGCGATGGAATGGGCGCGAAGCACAACAAATCGCGGGTTGCTCGCCGCCTGGCCGCAATTTGGTGGGCCGGCCGGACTGTTCCTTGCGAACCTGGCGGTGCTGTTCTTCAGCTGGTTGTCCGCCGACCAGTTCCTGGTTTGGGGCTGGCGGATTCCGTTCCTTCTCAGCGTTGTCATGGTCGCAATCGGGCTGTGGATCAGACTCGGGATCTCCGAGACCCCGGTTTTCCAGAAAGTGCTCGCCGAAGAACGCGTCGTACGCATCCCGGTCTTGGAAGTGCTCAAGCGCCAGCCGAAGCAGGTATTGTTGACGGCATTACTGCGCATGCCCGAGCAGGCGCCGGGCTATATCGTCGGCACCTTTATCTTCACCTACGCCACCACGGTGCTCGGCGCTTCGCGCAATTTTGTGCTGATCGCCGTCCTCGTTCAGGCCGTCCTTGGATTTTCCTGGATCCCGGTCGCCGGTCATCTGTCCGACCGCATCGGCCGCAGGCGCATGTATATCATCGGGTCAATCTTTTCCGGGATCTTCGGATTCATCTACTTCGCCTTGCTCGATACGAAAGTGCCGGCCTTGATCTTTATCGCCATAGCGCTGTCGTTGCTTCCAGTCACGACGTGTTACGGGCCACAGGCGGCAATGATCGCAGAAAGCTTCACTCCGCGCTTGCGCTACAGTGGCACCTCGCTCGGCTATCAGCTCGCCTCGATCATCGCGGGCGGCCCGTCGCCGTTCATCGCCACGGCGCTGTTTGCCACCTTCGCGTCGAGCTTTCCTATCGCCCTTTACATTCTTGGCTGCGGGATCCTCGGGATCATCGCGGCCGCGCTGCTGACCGACTATACCAACAGGGACATCTCCGCCGAGTACGAGGCGGTCTGAACTCTTCCGACGGCACTCGGCAGGGTCTATGACCGCGACTGCATAAGAACGCCGGCGTTCAGGACGAACGGATTATTCGGGAGGGCCTGCCATGACGACCGTCGCTATGCCGATCAGCGCGTTGTCAGAGACGGAGCATCGCACGCAATTGCGTCGAGCTCTGATCGCCAGCACGGTCGGCACTACAATTGAATGGTACGACTTCCTGCTCTACGGCCAGGTAACGGCGCTGGTTTTTGGCCAGCTCTTCTTCCCCAAATCGGACCCATTGGTCGGCGTGCTGGAGGCGTTCGGCGTCTTTTTCATTGGCTTTGTCGGCCGGCCGATCGGCGCGGCGATTTTCGGACATTGGGGCGATCGGATCGGTCGCAAGGCAACCTTGATCGCGACCTTGCTCGTATCCGGCCTCGCGACCGTTGCCGTCGGTCTCGTTCCGACCTATGCGAGCATCGGCGTCTGGGGCGCCGTTCTGCTGACGATCATTCGCTTGATCCAGGGGATCGGAGTGGGCGGCGAATGGGGCGGCTCAGTGCTGATGGCGATGGAATGGGCGCAAACCAACCATCATCGCGGGTTCATCGCCGCCTGGCCGCAATTCGGGGCGCCGGCCGGATTTTTCCTGGCCAATCTGGCGGTGCTGGCGTTCAGCTGGCTTTCCGGCGACCAGTTCCTCACTTGGGGATGGCGGGTTCCCTTCCTCATCAGCATTGTCATGGTCGGGGTCGGGCTGTGGATCCGGCTCGGCATTCTCGAAACCCCGGTCTTCCGGAAAGTCGTCGAGGAAGAGCGCGTCGAACGGGTCCCGGTGCTCGAAGTACTCAAGCACCAGCCCAAACAGGTCGTGCTGACCGCGCTCTTGCGGCTGCCGGAACAGGCCCCAGGCTATATTTTTGGCGCTTTCGTCTTCACCTACGGCACGACAGTCCTCGGTCAGTCGCGCAATTTTTTGTTGATCGCCGTGCTCGTCTCAGCCGTCGTCAGCTTCCTTTGGGTCACGGTCGCCGGCCATCTGTCCGACCGCCTCGGCCGTAAGCGCATGTACATAATCGGCTGCATTTTCGTCGCCGTGTTCGGCTTCGTTTACTTCGGGCTGCTCAACACACAGGTGCCCGCGTTGATCTTCCTCGCCGTGGCGCTCTCGGGCCTGCCGATCATGACGATGTACGGCCCCGAGGCCGCGCTGATCGCCGAGTCCTTCTCCCCTCGGCTGCGCTATAGCGGCGCCTCACTCGGCTATCAGCTCGCCTCGATCATTGCCGGTGGTCCATCACCGTTTATCGCGACAGCACTGGTTGCCGCTTTCGCTTCGAGCTTTCCGATCGCCCTTTATATTCTCGGCTGCGCGGTTGTCGGCATCGTCTCAACCGCGCTGCTGACGGACTACACCCACAAGGACATTTCGGAGGAATACGACAAGATCGAGCCAGCTCCGGCAACGGCGGGTTAGCGGCCGGCAGGAGGAAATTTGATGGCCACAAGCGCAATCGCCGCAAACGCCCTTTCCGAGAGCGAGCACAGTCGTCAACTTCGTCGCGCGATCTTCGCGGGCACCGTCGGCACGATTATCGAGGCGTACGACTTCCTTCTCTACATAATTGTTGCACCGCTGGTCTTCGCGAAATTGTATTTCCCGGAATCCGATCCGCTGGTCGGCATATTGCAAGCCTTCGGGATCTACGCCGTCGGCTTTGTCGCCCGCCCGGTCGGCGCGGCCCTGTTCGGCCATTACGGAGACCGCATCGGGCGCAAGGTGACGTTGATTTCGACCCTGTTGCTGACAGGTCTTTCGACGTTCGCCGTCGGCTTCATCCCGGGCTACGACGCGATCGGCATCTGGGGTGCGATCATCCTGACTACCGTCCGGTTTATTCAGGGTCTCGGTATCGGCGGCGAATGGGGCGGTGCCACGTTGATTGCGATGGAATGGGCGCGAACTAACGCTCATCGCGGCTTTATCACATCATGGACGCAATGGGGCGGTCCGGCCGGTTTGTTCGTTGCCAACCTCGCGGTGCTCGCCTTCAGCGCGATCTCGGGTGATCAGTTTCTCACCTGGGGATGGCGCGTCCCGTTCTGGCTCTCAATCGTCATGGTTGGGGTCGGGCTCTACATCCGCCTTGGCATTCTCGAGACGCCGGTGTTCTCGCGAATTCTGGAAGAGCGTCGCATCGAACGCACACCCGTCATCGAGGTAATCAAACGCCAGCCCAAGCAGATCATCCTCACGGCGTTGTGCCGGATGGCCGAGCAAGGGCCGTTTTATGTCTACGGCGCCTTTGTCTTCGTTTATGGAACGAAGGTATCCGGTGTGTCGCGCGACTTCCTACTGACCGCTATCTTGGCCGCCGCTGCCCTGTCGGCGGTATCAATACCGTTGTCCGGCCACATCTCCGACCGTATCGGCCGCAAACGGATGTACCTGATCGGCGCGGTCACGGTCGGGGTGTACGGCTTCATTTATTTCGCGATGATGAACAGCATGGTTCCCGCGCTGATCTTTTTCGCGATCATACTGTCGTTCATCCCGCACGACATGATGTACGGGCCGCAAGCGGCATTGATCGCGGAATGCTTCACTGCCCGGCTGCGCTACAGCGGCTCATCCCTCGGCTTTCACCTCTCGTCGGTCATCGCCGGAGGCCCGGCGCCGCTGATCGCGACGGCGCTGTTCGCCGCGACCGGATCGGGCTATGCGGTCGCGCTCTACATCCTGTTTTGCGCGATCGTCAGCGTCAGCGCCACAGCGTTTCTGCCGGACTACACCAATCGTGACATCTCGCAGGAGCTCGATGCGTTGCGGCCCGCTCCGGCGGCCGCCGGGTCATAGAGCCGTCACGTCCGACATCCGCCTATTTCGCCTCACATGGTCCGAGAAAGCGGCCGGTAATTCGCCCGGGAGCAGTGAGGGGGCGTCCGTTCGGGCCGGGAACACGCGCGGTCAGCGTCCCCTTCATCGTGTCGCCGGCGTAGTGCCCCGAGCCGGAGGAGGGGACCGGGCCTTGCGGCGAGTTGCAGGTCATCGTCCAGCTAATTTGGCCGCCGCTGTGTTTCATGTTGTCGAGCCTGCACTGCTCGTCCAAGGGAATGGGATGGGTGGGGTCGATGCAAGCCGTTCGCGTCATCGGCTGGTTGGCGGCCGGCGGCTGCGTGCCGGTGGCGGATGGGGGCATCGCGGGCGGCTGCATCTGGGTCGTGAACTCCCACTTGCCGGTCCTGATTTCGTCCGCAGCCAGCGCAGCGCGCGGCAAGAGGGCGGCGATAAGCGCGACGGGCAGCAGGCTCTCCGCGTCTCTGATTTTCATCGCAGTCTCCGTCGGGTTCCTTGGGGAACGAACGACCAGCGCGCTATCGCATTCCTGCCCGCACGAAGACGCCCTGGCAAATCATCCGCCTGCGCCGTAGCCTACGGAAATGTTTACCGGCATCATCACCGATCTCGGCAAGGTAAAGCGGCTGCGCCGCAGTGATCTTCTCGAACTGACGATCGCGACGGCGTTTGACACGTCGGCCATCCCGATCGGAGCATCGCTCGGCTGTTCCGGAGCGTGTCTGACGGTCGTGGCAGTGGGGCAGGAGGAATTCTCGGTCCAGGCATCGGCCGAAACCGTAGCGTGCACGACGATCGGATCGTGGGCAGAGGGCACTTCCGTCAATCTCGAAAGGCCGCTGCGGATCGGCGACGAACTCGGCGGGCATCTCATCTCGGGCCACGTCGACGGCGTCGCGCGCATCGTCGAGCGGCGGCCCGAAGCCGAATCCGTCCGTTTCGCCCTTGAGGTGCCCGAGCGGTTGGCGCGTTTTGTCGCGCCGAAGGGATCTGTCGCGCTGGACGGGGTGAGCCTGACTGTCAACGAGGTTTGCGGCGCCCGCTTTGGCGTGAACATCATTCCGCACACACTGGCCCGCACCAACTTTGGCACCGCCGTTCCGGGACAGCAGATGAATTTCGAAGCCGACCTGATCGCGCGGTATGTTGACAGGCTTCTTGACTCACGCGCAGGTGGTCCCCGATGAACCAATCGCCCCACATTCTGCTCGTCGAGGCGCCGTACTACGCGCATATCGCTGATCATCTCCGAACTGGGGCCGAACGCGCTTTGGCCGCGGCTGGCGCAACCCACGAGGTGATCTCGGTTCCGGGAGCATTCGAAATTCCGGCGGCGATCGGAATGGTCGCCCGTGCGAGCAAGCGGTTTGACGGTTTTGTCGCGCTCGGTTGCGTTATCAGAGGCGAGACGACGCATTACGACCACATTTGCGCGGAGAGCGCGCGGGGGCTGCAGGATTTGGCAGTCCGCGAAGGTCTCGCCATCGGTTATGGGATTTTGACTGTCGAGAACGAGACGCAGGCGCTCGCCCGCGCTCCGGCAGAGCGCAGGGACAAGGGCGGCGAAGCGGTGCGCGCCTGCCTGGCATTAGTGGATCTGAAGCGCCGCCTCGCCGGGGAGGAACATGAGTTTACCGGTCGAACCGCCGAATATCAGCCGGGAGCCTCGGGCCGATGAGACAACTGGCGATAACCCGCGCGGTGGCAGGCGCCGGCGCAGCGTCGCTCGGCTGACCGCAGTTCAAGCGCTCTATCAACTCGAGTTGACCCGCGAGGCCGATGCGGAAGCCGTCGTGCGCGAATTCACCCGGCACCGCTTTGGGCACGACATCGACGGCGACCGCTACGGCGAGGCTGACCCCGTTCTGTTTGCCGATATCGTCCGAGGCGCCGCGGCTGATCTCGAACGACTCGACGCCGCAATCTCCACGGTACTGACTGAGGAATGGCCATTATCCCGGCTCGACGCCGTGCTGCGCGCGCTACTTCGCGCCGGCGCCTACGAACTCGTCCATCGGCGCGATATTCCGCCCCGGGTCTCGATCAGCGAATATACCAGCATCGCCCATGCGTTTTTCTCCGGCAAGGAGCCGGGGCTTGTGAATGGAGTTCTCGACCGGCTCGGCCGCGCTATGCGCTCGACTGAGATGTAGTCGTTCATGGCAGACGAGCTCGGCGAATTCGAACGGATTGCGCGCTTCTTGGCGCCGCTCGCAGGACCGGGCGGGCTCGGGCTTGCCGACGATGCCGCGCTCGTGGATTGCAAAGCGGGCTGCCGTCTCGTCGTAACTGCAGACGCTATCGTCGCCGGCGTGCACTATCTACCGGAAGATCCGCCGGAACTCATCGCCCGCAAGTTGTTGCGCGTCAACCTGTCGGACTTGGCGGCGATGGGGGCACGCCCGCTGCATTACCTCCTAACGACGGCTCTGCCGGCCGAACTCGGGGTCGAGTGGTTTGGCCGCTTCGCTCAGGGTCTCGAGGAGGATCAGAGAGGCTTCGGCATCGAGTTGCTGGGCGGCGATTCCGTGAGAACATCTGGCCCTGCCGTCTTGTCGCTGACCGCCATCGGAGAAGTCGCTGCAGGCATGGAGATTCGGCGCAGCGGCGCCCGCGCCGGCGACCTCGTCTGGGTTTCCGGAACGATCGGTGACGCCCTCCTTGGACTCCAGGTACTGCGGGGGGCCTATCGTGATCTGGCAGCCGAGCGAAGCGATTATCTGATCCGCCGGTTTCAGCTGCCAGACCCGCGTGTCGAGCTGGGTCAGCTTCTGTCGGGCGTCGCGCGTGCGATGATCGACGTCTCCGATGGATTGCTCGCTGATCTCTGTCATATTTGCGCTACATCCAATGTAGCCGCCGTCATCGAACTGGATAAACTGCCGTTGTCGAGCGCTGCAGGAGAGGTCATCGGTCGCGAGCCCGAGCTTCGTCCGCACCTTGCTGCAGCCGGTGACGACTACGAGCTGTTGTTCACGGCTCCGGTCGAAGCGGCAGAAGCTGTAGCGGCGCTCTCTGCCCGGCTGCGACTCCCTATCGCGAGGATCGGCAGGATCGAACCCGGCGCAGGCGTCCGCCTCGTCGACGCCGACGGACGCACAATTCAAATCGACCACACCGGTTACCGCCACTTCTGAACAGACGATCGCGAGGCCGCGCAGACGACAGTATGGTTGCCTGCTGGCTACCCCTCTGGCATGTTCGCGCGGCTTGGCCTGCTTCCCACGCGTTGAGCTCGGCGTAGACCGGTTTTTTCCTTCTAGGGACTTTGGAGATGTCTTCCGCATACTTGTTGGTGATCGCATGCGGCGTCTTGGCTTTGGCCTATGGCTGGTTCACCAGCCGTCAGGTGTTGACGGCTAATGCCGGCACTGCGCGCATGCAGGAAATCTCCGGTGCTGTCCAGATCGGCGCGCGGGCGTATCTCAATCGGCAATACCGCACGATCGCAATCGTTGGGATCGTGGTTTTGATCGTGTTGGGTATTACACTGGGGCTGCGTGTTGCGATCGGCTATTTGATTGGCGCGGTGCTGTCGGCTTCGGCAGGCTACGTCGGGATGAATGTCTCGGTGCGCGCCAATGTCAGGACGGCACAAGCGGCACGGAGCGGCCTCGAGGCGGGGTTGGCAATCGCCTTCAAGGCCGGCGCGGTCACCGGACTGCTGGTCGTAGGACTGGGCCTGCTGGGCGTCGGCATCTACTATTTTATTCTGCGGGCGACGGTACCTGGCGACGATCTTCGTCCGGTATTGGAGGCTATGATCGCGCTTAGCTTCGGCGCATCACTGATCTCGATCTTTGCTCGTCTCGGCGGCGGTATTTTCACCAAGGGCGCCGATGTCGGCGCTGACCTCGTCGGTAAAGTCGAGGCCGGCATCCCCGAGGACGACCCCCGAAATCCCGCCGTCATTGCCGACAATGTCGGCGACAATGTCGGGGATTGCGCCGGAATGGCGGCGGATCTCTTCGAAACTTATGCCGTGACCATCGTCGCGACGATGCTGCTGGCCGCGATCTTCTTCGCGCCACCGCTCCGCGACCAAATGCTACTATTGCCCTTGGCGATCGGCGCAGCATGCATCTTCACCTCGGTCGTGGGTACCTTTTTTGTCCGGCTCGGCCGCGACAACGGGATCATGAGAGCGCTTTACCGGGGATTGGTTGCCACAGGGATCCTCTCGGTGGTGGCAATCGCGCTCGTGGTCTACTGGCTTTTCGGTATCAATGCGCGGCTGCCGATGACCACCGGTGCCTCGATTACTGGCGTCGGACTATGGCTATGCGCGATCATCGGCCTAGCCGTTACTGGCTTTATCGTTTGGATTACCGAGTACTACACCGCGACCAATTATCGACCGGTGCGGAGCATCGCGCGGAGCTCGGTGACCGGGCATGGAACGAATGTGATCCAGGGTCTGGCGGTGTCGATGGAGGCGACCGCTCTTCCAGTGATCGTGATCTGCTTCGGGATTATCCTCTCGTTTCTGGTCGCTGGCCTGTTCGGGATTGCCATCGCGGCGACCACGATGCTGGCGCTCGCCGGCATGATAGTCGCGCTCGACGCCTACGGGCCGGTGACTGACAATGCCGGCGGCATCGCCGAGATGGCCGACTTGCCGCGCGAGGTACGCCGGACAACCGATGCCCTCGATGCCGTCGGCAATACAACCAAAGCGGTCACAAAGGGTTATGCGATTGGTTCCGCCGGGCTCGCCTCGCTGGTGCTGTTTGCCGCCTACACCGAGGACTTGAAGCACTATTTTCCGAATCTCGATGTGCACTTCGGGCTGCAGGATCCGTATGTCGTGATAGGGCTGTTTATCGGCGGCCTGCTGCCCTACTTGTTCGGCTCCCTCGGCATGACTGCGGTTGGCCGGGCGGCCGGTTCTGTGGTCATCGAAGTGCGGCGCCAGTTCAGGGAAATCCCGGGGATCATGCAGGGCCAGGCAAAACCCGACTACGGCCTCGCCGTCGACATGCTGACGCGGGCCGCCATCCGCGAGATGATTGTTCCGTCGCTGCTGCCAGTTCTTGCGCCGATGGTGTTGTGGATCGTAGTCGCGTTCATCGCCGGGCGGGCGGCGGCTTTCAGCGCCCTTGGGGCAATGCTGCTGGGAACGATCGTGACCGGGATTTTTGTCGCTATCTCGATGACTTCAGGCGGCGGCGCGTGGGACAATGCCAAAAAGTACATTGAGGAAGGCCATCACGGCGGCAAGGGATCCGAGCCGCACAAGGCCGCGGTAACCGGCGACACGGTCGGCGACCCCTACAAGGACACCGCCGGCCCTGCCGTTAACCCGATGATCAAAATCACCAATATCGTCGCGTTGCTGCTTCTGGCGATCCTTGCGAAATGGGCGAGCTGACCGTGCTCGGCGGCGGCGATGACTAGTGGTTCGTATCACCCGGGTTGGGGCCCTGGGGACGACCGCCGCCACTGCTGGTACTGCCGCTGGTGCTGTTGAACTTACCGAGATTGCCGATCAGCTGTTCGAGAAAGGACAGCTCGCGGCCTGGGGCCGGGGTCGCCCGGGCGACCGGTGTGATCTCCCGCCGGTCCTCCAGAACCTTGTGGTCAACCGCTCTTACGACGCCCTGGTCATCGAAATTGACGATATAGACTTGCTGGTCGATTACGTTCGGATCAAAAAAAGCAGTCTGGGCTGTTCTTCGGCTGATATAGTACCAAGACTTGTCATTGTTAAAGACGCTGACGCTCGAGGGCGTCCCCAGCACCTTGACGACTTCCTCCCTGGTCGTTGTCCCCGGATGGATTTCCGCGATCTTGTCCGGGTTCGGCAGATTACCGCGCTGTTCGACTGATGCAAGGCAACCTGACAGAACGGCCGTTCCCAACAGGGCGGGAATAAGAGAAGTTAAACGCCGCATCGGCTTGGCACGAGAAACGCACATGGGCATCATGTGACCGGGCTCTCCGTTGAAAGAAGTCGGGACCGCGCCCATTTTGCGAAGGAGCTTTAGCCGAGAGTTGTTGGTTGTCAACGGCTCCGGTGGTTGTGAGCGCCACCGTGATTTCATTCTGCCGGCGCAATTTGAGCTGTGACGCCGCCGATCTGGCTTATCGGCGCGTCGTCGAACAAGCGCGGCAGCCGATCTTCTTTACCGATTGTGGGGTGCCGGATACCTTTGATGGTCGCTTTGAGCTGGTCTGCCTACATGCCTTCCTCTACCTGCATCGTCTTAAGCTCGAGGGCCCTGAGGCGAGGCGAATCTGCCAGCGCTTCTTCGACCGGATGTTCGCCGATTTCGATCGCGCATTGCGCGAGATGGGAACCGGCGACCTGGGCATAGGAAAGCACGTCAAACGTATGGCTCTTGCGTTCTACGGAAGGGTTCGCGCCTATGAGGAGGGTCTGGCCGGCGGTGACTCCGCGCTCGGCGCGGCGCTGGTCCGAAATGTCTTTGGCACCGTCTCGCAATCCTCGGCCTTGGGCGAGATGATGACGCGCTATGTGCGCGATGCGGTGAGAAGTTTGCGTGGGCAGCCGGCGGCAGATCTTCTGGCCGGGCGTATCTTGTTTGAGACGCCGCCGGCCCCGCGACGGTTGGGGGACTCTGGTTTGAGCAGAGGAGTGCAATGAACGACATCACACCCGAGTTCTCGCGCCTGGTTCCGGTGGTACGGCTCGGCCTGGAACCTTTTCGCCAGCGCATCGAGGCGACCCCGGAGGAACGCGAGGGGTTGGCGCATCGCCTCGATCTCTTGGCACTCGACCGTTTTGCCGCAGACGTCGAGCTACGGCGAAACGGCGCCCAGGTCATCATTCTGGAGGCCGCTTTTGCCGCGGAGTTCGAGCAATGTTGCTCGGTGACCCTCGAGCCGGTTCGAACTGCGCTTGCCGACACTTTCTCGCTGATTTACGGCCCAGCGGAAAACGAACAGCGCGAGGTAACATTGAGCCCAGATGAACCTGCCCTTGAGCCGTTGACCGGGGATGTCATCGATATAGGCGAGGCGGTCACCCAGGGACTGTCGCTCGCGCTACCCCAGTTCCCCCGTCACCCCGAGGCAAATATCGATGACCTCGCGGAGGGCGCGCCCGAGAAAGGGCCTTTTACCTCGCTGGCTCACTTTCGCAAGTGCACGGGCTCCTGAGATTTTCTCTCGGCATATCCGGCAGGTGCCAAACGATGCTTGGCCGCCGGACGCATCCTTGTTGCCGCGGATTTTGTTTTTGGCTAATTAGCCCGCACCGTTCCCCCGAAAACCGAGCTGACAATGGCTGTCCCCAAAAAGAAAACGTCGCCGTCTCGCCGCAACATGCGGCGTTCGCACCACGCGCTTAAGCCGGCTGCCTATGCCGAATGCCCGAATTGCGGCGAACTTAAGCGGCCGCACCACTTGTGCGAATCGTGCGGGTACTACGACGGACGCGAGGTCACAAAGGTGCAATCTGAGAGCGCCTGAACAGCCGCCCTGGCGGGGGAGGTAGCGGAAGGTGAGCGAACCCGTCACGATTGCGCTCGACGCGATGGGCGGCGATCGGGCGCCGGGTATTGTCCTAAGGGGCGCCGCGATCGCGCTACAGCGACATCCGGATGTGAATTTCCTGATGTTCGGGGCGGAAGACAAAATCCGTCCTTTGCTGGCAAAACTGCCTCGGCTCGGAAAATCGGTGAAGTTGCACCACACCGGCGAGGTGGTAGCGGATGATACGAAGCCATCGGTAGCGCTACGCGCGGGGCGGCAGTCGAGCATGCGGCTAGCAATTGATGCGGTCGCCGACGCGCGTGCCGATGGCGTGGTTTCGGCTGGCAATACCGGCGCCTTGATGGCGATGGCCAAGTTCGCCCTCAAGATGCTTCCCGGAATCGACCGCCCGGCGATCGCCTCCTTCTTCCCTACTCGCCGTGGGGAAACCGTAATGCTCGACCTCGGCGCCAATGTCGAATGCGATGCCGAGAACCTAGTACAATTCGCACTGATGGGCGATGTAGCCGCACGTACGGTGCTCGGGCTGATTGAACCGACGGTCGGTCTGCTCAATGTGGGCTCTGAGGATCTCAAGGGAAACGATGCCGTCCGCGAGGCCGCGGCTCGATTGCGCCAGTCGGTCAGCCCAATTCACTTCTACGGCTTCGTCGAGGGAGACGACATCGCGGCCGGGACGGTAGACGTTGTCGTCACCGACGGCTTCACCGGCAATATCGCTCTCAAAACTGCTGAAGGCACGGCCAAGCTTTTCGCCGAATTCCTCGAATCGGCATTCCGTCACTCGCTCCCAGCAAGGATCGGCTATTTGTTCGCTCGCAGCGCGCTCAAAAAACTGCGAATGCGCAGCGATCCGCGGCGCTATAACGGCGCGATTTTTCTGGGTCTGAGCGGCATCGCTGTTAAAAGCCATGGCTCGACTGACGCTTTCGGCTTCGCCAACGCGATCGGCGTGGCCGTGGACATGAAGGTCAACGGCTTTCTCGACAAGATCCGCGACGAACTCGCTCGTCTCAGCGAGGCGCCGTCTGCCCCGGAGCCGGCGCTGTAAGCGCCATGCGATGAACCTGCGATCCCAGGTCGTCGGCTGCGGCGCCTTTCTGCCCGAGCGCATTGTTACCAATCACGAGTTAGCCGATCGCCTCGATACCTCCGATGAGTGGATTAGGCAGCGCACCGGCATCGGCGAACGCCGTGTCGCAGGGCCTGGCGAGCTGACATCCGATCTAGCATTTCACGCCGGTGCGCGGGCGCTCACCAGCGCGGGGATGAGCGGCCGCGATCTCGATCTACTCGTCCTTGCTACCGCGACGCCGGACAATACTTTCCCCGCGACGGCGACGAAGGTGCAGGCTCGGCTTGGGATGACGCGAGGTGCAGCCTTTGATGTGCAGGCGGTCTGTGCGGGCTTCATTTTTGCCCTTTCGTTGGCTGACAACGCCGTCCGCCTGGGTCAGGCGCGGACCGCGCTCGTCATAGGAGCCGAGACATTCTCACGAATTCTGGATTGGGAGGATCGAGGCACCTGCGTTCTGTTTGGCGACGGCGCAGGAGCAGTCGTCTTGAAGGCGGTAGCGGCCTCCACACCCGGCCGCCGCTACCTCCTCTCCAACCACTTGCACTCTGATGGCCGGCAGTATGACATCCTCTATGTCGATGGAGGTCCCTCGTCCACGCGCGCCTCTGGTTATCTCCGGATGGAGGGGCGCGAGGTCTTCCGGCAGGCCGTTCAGCATTTAAGCGAGGTGGTCGATGAAGCCTTGCGTGCCAATGGCCTTACCGCGGTGGACATAGACTGGCTGGTTCCCCATCAGGCCAACAGCCGCATTATCGACGGTATGGGCCGAAAGCTCGGTCTCTCGCCCGAAAAGATCGTCATGACTATCGAACGCCATGCCAATACCTCGGCGGCTTCGATTCCGCTCGCTCTCGATGCGGCCGTCGCCGATGGTCGTATCAAGCCCGGGGATCTGGTGCTGATGGAGGCGCTGGGGGGTGGGCTCAGCTGGGGCGCCAGCCTTGTGCGCTGGTAGAATTTGCGCACGGTCAGCATCGCAACGCTTTGGAATTTGACGGCGTTTTTTTCGGGGTTTAACCTTCCGCCAAAGACCGGGAGGACACCATGGCCGGAGAAACAATCACGCGCGCTCGCCTGAGCGAAGCAGTCTATCAAGAAGTCGGCTTATCACGCAACGAATCTGCAGAACTTGTTGAATCGGTGATCGCCGAAATCTCGGGTGCGCTGGAACGCGGCGAGATGGTCAAGATCTCATCGTTTGGGAGCTTTGCAGTGCGGCAAAAAGGGCAGCGGGTCGGCCGCAATCCCAAGACGGGCCAGGAGGTGCCGATCAGCCCGCGCCGCGTTCTCGTCTTCCGAGCCTCCCACGCCCTGAAGGACCAAATAAACCACGCCGCGGCGGAACCGAACGGCAGCAAGGCGAAAACCGCCCGGAGGGCGGCGGTCAAAGTATAGATCTTGCCGCTGCGACCCGGGCTGACGAGCCGTCGGGCACTGCGTCCCCCTGTGGGAACTCCTTGAGATCCGGGCGCTATTCGCCAAACTGTTGGGGCATGGCGGCGGCGCTGGGCCTTGAACGTGGCCGGTTGCGCGGGCCTTGGCGCGCGATTATGATCGCGCGCATCGGCAGGGCGCCCCGTCGGAGCGTAGCGCAGCCTGGTAGCGCATCAGCATGGGGTGCTGAGGGTCGTGAGTTCGAATCTCACCGCTCCGACCAATCCTCTCCGCTCGCCGCCGGGTCCGAATGATCAAGGCACGGACGAGGAGGACATATGAACACCCACGATCTCGAACCTTGGCAGTGGCCCGAGGAGCATTGGCGCAAGCTTGTCAATCGCGTCCGCGCTGGGCGCCGTTTGCGTCCGGCCGAATGGCCAAACGGCGCACGTTGCGCGGTGGCGCTGTCCTTCGACAGCGACCACGAGACCAGTGAGCTGCGCGATGGCGGCAAATCGATCGGCCGCTTGGCCTGGGGTCAGTACGGGAACCGAGTGGGCGTCCCGCGGATCCTGAAGCTGCTCGAAAGACACAGCGTCAAGGCCACATTCTATGTTCCGGCGGTTACCGCGCTACTGCATCCCGACGAGCAGCGCGGGGTGGTCGCGGAGGGGCATGAAATCGGCATCCATGGCTGGATCCACGAACTGAATTCGGCGCTGCCGCCGGAGGCCGAACGGGATCTGATGAAGCGCTCGGCAGATGCCTTGGAGCAGATCAGTGGTAGCCGTCCGGTGGGCCTACGTACCCCTTCCTGGGATTTCAGCCAGCACACGCTCGAAATCGAGAAAGAGATGGGGCTGCTTTACGATTCGTCTCTGATGAGCGATGAGGACTGCTACGAACTGTTATTGGACGGCGAGCCGGCGGGAGTCGTGGAGTTCCCCGTGGAGTGGGTGCGCGACGACGCGGTTTATTTCATGATGAACCGGTTCCAATCGCTGCGACCCTACACGCCGCCGAGTGATGTATTCGATATTTTCCGGCGCGAATTTGATGCGGCGTACGACGAGGGCGGTATTTTTCAGCTGACGATGCACCCGCATATTATCGGATACCGCTCGCGTATCTGGATCCTCGACGAGGTCATTCGCTACGCCAAGTGCCGCGCGAGCGTATGGTTCGGAACGCACGCCGAAGTCGTCGAGTGGGCGAAGCGGCACGCAGTGTGACGGCGTCGGCCGCGCCGGTGCGGTGCGGTTATGTTGCGCTGATCGGCGCACCGAATTCGGGCAAATCGACGCTGCTCAACCGTCTCGTCGGACGCAAGCTGGCAATCGTCACACCGAAGGCGCAGACGACACGCACCCGCCTTCTCGGCATCGCGATAGAACGCCAGACACAGATCATATATGTCGACACCCCGGGTATTTTTGCGCCGCGCCGGCGGCTCGACCGGGCGATGGTCGCGACCGCTTGGTCGGGAGCCGAGGATGCCGACGAAACCTTATTGCTGGTGGACGCGGTGCGGGGTCTCGAGCAGGACACAGGCTGCATCCTGGAACGGCTCCGTGAGCGGAGGCGTCGGTCGATCCTCGCCTTGAACAAGATCGACCTGGTCGCCCGTGAGAAGTTGCTCGATCTTGCCAATCGCCTTTCGCGGGAAGGCAATTTCGACCCTGTCTTCATGATTTCCGGCCTCACCGGAGACGGTGTCGAAGACGTGAAGCGGTACCTCGCCGCCAGCCTGCCGGAAGGGCCGTGGTTGTTCCCCGAAGACCAGCTCTCTGACGCTCCCGAGCGTCTGATCGCGGCGGAGGTTACGCGCGAGCAGGTCTTTCTCCGACTGCACGACGAACTTCCATATGCCTCGACCGTCGAGACCGAGCAGTGGGAAGACAAGCCCGACGGCAGCGTGCGCATCCAGCAGGTCATCTATGTCCAACGGCCGGGCCAGCGGGCGATCGTGCTCGGCGAAGGCGGGAAACGGATCAAGACGATCGGCGCGCGCGCCCGCGCCGAGCTCGAGCGGGTGTTCGAACGGCGCGTCCATCTCTTCCTGTTCGTCAAGGTGCGGGAGAACTGGATCGAGGATCGCGAGCGCTTCGCGGCGCTCGGCCTCGACTACGACGCCTGATGGAATGGCATGATACCGGGTTTGTGCTGGCCGCCCGCCGTTACGGCGAAAGCGGCGTAATCGTTGAGCTTTTAACCCGCGACCACGGACGGCATGCCGGGCTCGTTCGCGGCGGGCAATCACCAAGATTGCGGGCCGTGCTGCAGGCCGGTAACGAGGTCGCGGCCGTTTGGCGCGGCCGCCTTATCGAGCATCTCGGCACGCTGACTTGTGAAATTCTCCGGGCCCATTCGGCGCAGATCCTCGACGATCCCGATCGTTTGGCCGCACTGACCGCCGCGGCGGCGCTGGTTGCGGCCGCTTTGCCCGAGAGAGAGCCGCATCCGGATGTCTTCGCGTCCTTCGCGGCGCTGCTCGCTGCTCTCGATTCGGCGACCGACTGGCCAGTGCGTTACGTCGGATGGGAGCGGGACCTGCTTGCGGCACTGGGCTTTGGTCTTAACCTCACCCGGTGCGCTTTGACCGGTGCAACGACGGATCTCGCTTATGTCTCGCCTCGTACCGGCCGGGCGGTATCGCGCGAGGCCGGGTTGCCCTATCGTGATAAGCTGTTGGTTCTGCCGAATTTTCTCTGGCGCGATGCGTCGGCCGACGGAGGGGAGATCATCCTCGGGTTGGGGTTGACCGAGCACTTCCTGATGCACCACGTTTTCTTGCCGCAGGGCCGCACTCTGCCCGCTGCCCGGCGGCGTCTCGCCGAGCGGCTGCGGCGACAGGCCGGCGCTGATAAGCTGAGCGGTCCGGTCCGAGGGTGAAGCTCGAAGGGCGGCAGAAAACAGATTTTGCGAGTATTGGAATAAGGTAATCAGCTGATGGCCGTAACCGCGCTTGCCGGCGAGATCCGCAATGTCGATTTCGCCGACGCACTTGGCGAGCGCTATCTCTCGTACGCGCTCTCTACGATCATGTCGCGCTCCCTGCCGGATGTGCGCGACGGATTGAAGCCGGTACACCGCCGCATTCTGCATGCGATGCAGCAGCTCCACCTCGATCCGGCGTCCGGCTACAAAAAATGCGCGCGCGTCGTCGGCGATGTGATCGGCAAATTCCACCCGCATGGTGAGCTGGCTGTCTATGACGCGCTGGTGCGCCTCGCGCAGGATTTCTCGCAGCGCCATCCGCTCGTCGACGGCCAAGGGAATTTCGGCAATGTTGACGGCGATAACGCCGCGGCGATGCGCTACACGGAAAGCCGGCTCTCGGCGGTCGCGCAAGCCATGCTCGACGGCATCGACGAGGATGCGGTCGATTTCCGGCCGACCTATGACGGCGAGGATCGCGAACCGGTCGTCCTGCCGGCGCGCTTTCCGAACCTGCTCGCCAACGGCGCCTCGGGCATCGCGGTCGGCATGGCGACCAGCATTCCGCCGCACAATGCTGGCGAGTTGTGCGCCGCGCTCCTGCACCTGATCGACCATCCCGCCTGCCCCGTCGCGGAGCTCCATGCCTTCATCCCGGGACCCGACTTCCCGACCGGCGGCATTCTGGTCGAGCCGCCCGAGAGCATCCGCCAAGCCTACGAGGCAGGCCGTGGCAGCTTTCGCCTGCGCGCTCGCTGGACCGTCGAGCAGCTCGGCCACGGCCTCTACCAGATCGTCGTCACCGAAGTGCCCTTTCAGGTGCAGAAGGGGCGGCTGATCGAAAAGATCGCGGCATTGCTCGAAGAAAAAAAGCTGCCGCTGCTCGCCGATGTCCGGGACGAATCGACAGAGGACGTGCGGCTCGTCCTCGAGCCGAAGAGCCGTAATGTCGACGCGGAAATGCTGATGGAGCAGCTCTTCCGGTTGACCGAGCTCGAGGTCCGGGTGCCGCTTAACCTCAACGTCCTCGATCCGCTCGGTGTCCCGCGGGTGATGAACCTGAAGGAGGCGCTGCACGCCTTCCTCGATCACCGCCGCATCGTGCTGCAGCGCCGCAGCCGGCACCGCCTCGCGGCCGTCGCCCGCCGCATGGAGATCTTGCGCGGGCAGATCATCGTCTACGTCAATCTCGACGAGGTCATCCGCATCATCCGCGAGGCGGACGACCCGAAAGCCACGATGATGGCCCGCTGGGAACTCAGCGAGGTGCAGGCCGAGGCGATCCTCAATATGCGGCTGCGGGCGCTGCGTCGGCTCGAGGAGATCGCGATCCGCAAGGAGCTCGACGCGCTCTCGGCCGAGGAAGCACAGCTCACAGCCCTGCTGGCGAGCGAGAGGCGGCAGTGGCGCGCGATCGCGAAGGAGGTTCGCGAAACCGGCGCAGAATTTGGCGGCGACACGCCGCTCGGCAGGCGCCGCACCGGCATTGCTGCGGCCCCGGAGCCGATCGAGATTCCCGCGGAGGCGCTCGTCGAACGCGAGCCGGTGACGGTGCTCTGCTCGGCGAAGGGATGGATCCGGGCGGTCAGAGGCCACAATGTCTCGGCCGCAGAACAGAAGTACAAGGAGGGCGACGCGCCGCGCTTTGCGATCAATGCGGAGACGACAGACCGGCTCATCGTCTTTGGCACGAACGGCCGCTTTTACACGATCGGGGTCGACCGGCTACCGGGCGGCCGCGGCCATGGCGAGCCGCTGCGGCTGATGATCGACCTGCCGAACGAGCATGACATCGTCACGATGTCCCCGTACCGCCCGGGCATGGAGCTCCTCGTTGCGGCGAGCGATGGCCGCGGTTTCGTCGTCGACGGCGAGGAGGCGGTGGCGCAGACGCGGGCCGGCAAGCAGGTGCTGACGCCCGGCGAGGGCGCTCTCGCGCGGGTATGCGTCCGCGCCGAGGAGGGGGACGCGGTGGCGCTCGTCGGCGACAACCGCAAGATGCTGATCCTCAAGCTCGACGACATACCGCTGATGACGCGCGGCCGCGGCGTCATCCTGCAGCGTTACAAATCGGGCGGGCTTGCCGACTGCAAGGTGTTCCGCCTCGCCGACGGCCTTTCGTGGCGGCAGGGTGAGGGGCGCACCCGCACCGAGACCAACCTCGCGCTCTGGCGCGGCTCCCGCGGCGCCGCCGGCCGGCTCGTGCCGAGCGGCTTCCCGCGCTCCAACCGCTTCGGCTGACGGCATGAAGTTCCCGTAGTAACGGGAAAAACCGGCAATCTTTACGATTTTGCCCGAAAAGTACTGTTCCGGCACAGGAAACCGCAAGCCAAATCAATGCGTTGCGGGTCAATTCCCGTACCTCCATAAACGGGAATTTGAATTCCCGTCTAGGGCAATCAAACGGGAATTAATCGGGAAAATGTCTGCCACCATGTTTGCACACCAACAAAATAATGGATCAAATTCTGTGGACCCTATTATAACCCAAACTCGGCTTTTTTCGCAGACCCTGCCGTGACCCTACCTGTCGTCCCGGCGCAGGCCGGGACCCATGGCTGCCGTGGATACCGGCCTTCGCCGATATGACAAGGGGCACGCCGATGCGGTTTTCCCTAGCGATGCAGCGTTTTCGGCGGCCACGCGGCGGAGCGATCGTAGCGTGGGCGGCCCCTCTCCCCACACGCTCAATTCGAAGCGCGTGAGCCGACCCGACGTGCCTGCCGCCTTTCCAGCCCGCAAGCGGTCAAGATAGAGCTCCTGTATAATCCGAGCATCGGGAAACGTGACGATGTCAATGACGAGAGAAGTCTTAGCGGCCAAACCTGCCTGAAATGCAGACAGCAGATTAGCTTGATACGTTAGTAATATACCTATGATGGCAAGCACGTTGGCTGGCAATCGCCGTTACAATCATAGTTATTCGTGTCGTTCTACTTTCTGCCCTTTCTTCGCGCCGACTTTCGGTCACCTCTGTAAAGGGACGAGCAATCGAACCCGCAAGGCGATCTACCTTGTTGTCCAGGTTCGCGAACCGAACATCAAGGGTGCCCGCCAATTGAGCAAAGCGGGCTTGGGTTCGAGCCTCGGCGGCCTCCAGCTTGGCGTCGATTTCCTCGCGGGATGGCGGCACAGTCATTTCTTGATCTGACTGGTTTTGAAAATCCGCGTCGGAAAGCTCGTCAACATCGCGAGAATTTCCGGGATCCGGGATCTCATCTTTGGGGCTAGCCTCATGGTTGATCGGAAATTCAATGACTTTTGCTTGCCCTTCGGGTTCCTCTCGCTCGACCCGTTTATTAATGAACGGCGAGTTTTCTTCCTGGCGAGGACGCACAACACCCTCTAGCCGATCTCGCTACTCCTTGCCTTCGGCTAACCCGCCCGGTTAACGGTCGAAATCAACTGCCATCGTGTTGGCGCCGCACAGCAGCACGGCAACGCGTTCGCCCTGCGCCGGGCGATAGGCGCCCGAAAGAAGCGCGGCCAGCGCCGCGGCGCCGCCGGGTTCGGCGGCGACCCGCAACACCTCCCACAACACGCGCTGGGCGCTGCCGATCGCCTCGTCCGAGACCAGCACCGAGCGCTCCACAAAACAATGCGCGATCGGGAACATCAATTCGCCGACGCGGCGCGGCGCCAGTGAGTCGGCGGCGATGCCGCCCGCCGGCGCGTCAACCGGGCAGCCCGCGACGAGCGCGTCGTGCAAGGTCGGCGCAAGCTCCGGCTCAACGGCCACGACGCGGATCCGGCCGGCATACCACGCGGCAATGCCGCCGATGAGCCCGCCACCGCCCACCGCGACGAGCAGGGTGTCGATCTCTGGCGCATCTTTCTCGATCTCGAGCCCGACCGTGCCTTGGCCGATTATCGTCTCGGGCTGGTCGTATGCGTGAACCGCGAGCGCGCCGGTGCGCGCGGTGAAGTCCTCACTCGCCGCCAACGCATCGGCGTAGCGCTCGCCGGCGACGATAAGCCCGGCGCCATAGCCTCGAATCCGCTCGATCTTTGCCGGTGATGTAATGCAGGGCACGAAGATCGTTGCGCGAATGCCGAGCCGCATCGCCGCATAAGCGACGGCGGCGCCGTGATTGCCGCCCGACGCGGCCGCGACACCGGCCGCCGGAGCGGAACGGGTCAGCAAATTCGTGAAGGCGCCGCGCGGCTTGAACGAACCGGTGTGCTGCAGAAACTCGAGCTTCATGATGAGCGGCGGACCGTCGAGGCCGAAATCCCGTGCACCGACAATGATGACCGGCGTATGCCGGACATACGGCCGGATCAGCCGCTCTGCGGCGGCGATCTCGTCGTGGTCGATCCGCCTTTTCGTTTGCGGCCTGGCAGAGGAAGCTTGCATCGCGGACCGACGATCCCAAAGATGTAGCCAGTCTGGCAACTGCCAAGTCGACGGTGAAAATGACGCAAGCTGGGGACATCGCGGTGGACGCCACGCTCGACGCGACCGGTCTGTTGTGTCCGCTGCCGGTGCTGAAAGCGCGGCGGGCATTGAAGCCGCTCGCCCCCGGCGCGGTGCTCGAGGTCCTCGCGACGGATCCCGGCGCGACGAAGGATTTCGAACATTTCTGCCAGACCACCGGCTGCGAGATGCTCGAAGCCAGCGAGCAGCCCGGCGGCGTGTTGCGCTTTCGGCTCAAAAAACCGGGTTGACATCGGCCGCTCGATAGCCACTTCCCTGCTGCCGCTATGACGGGCTCGGTCCTCACCCTGCGACGACGAATGCCTTAGCAGCCCCGGCGAATTGCCGGCGCTGCACCCCGTGCGCCGCGTCTTCGCTGCGCCGGCATTGTCCAGGAGATGCGAGCAGGGGTTATCCCGATGACCGATACCGTTATCGCCAGCCGCGTGGTCCGCGGCCGCCGCTATCAGATCGATACCGATCCCAGCCGCCTCGATATTCCGCTGATCCATTGGTTTCTCGCCGAATATTCGCACTGGGCGCGAGATATTCCGCTCGCTACGCTGCGCCGCGCGATCGCGCATTCGCTCGTGTTCGGCCTGTATCGGGATGGCGCGCAGGTTGGTTTCGCGCGCATTGTCACTGATCAGGCGACCTTCGCGTATCTCGCCGATGTCTTTGTTGTGCCCGAAGAGCGCAATGCCGGGCTCGGGCGATGGCTGGTCGAGGTGATCCTCGGTTATCCGCCACTGCAGGGTCTGCGCCGCTGGCTGCTCGTAACGAAGAACGCCAAGAGCCTTTATCTCCGCTGCGGTTTTGCCGAATTATCATCGGATCTATCATACCTGGAGCAGTTCGATCCGACGGTCTACGCGCCCGCAGGAGGTTTACATGGCGGCGATGATCACGACCCCACGGCTAATGGCGATCGGAGGCGGCGCGCTTGCCGAGCTGCCGAACGTCATGGCGCGGTTCGGGCTTACGAAGCCGCTGATCGTCACTGATCCCTTTCTCGTCAGCTCGGGTCACCTCGACTGCGCAACGGCGCAGCTCGATCGGGCCGGCATCCGCTGGGAGGTGTTTTCCGACACCGTAGCCGACCCGACGACAGATGTTATCGAGACAGGAGCTGCGCGTCTCGCGGCAGGCGCTTTCGACAGCCTGGTCGCGATCGGCGGCGGCAGCTCGATCGACACGGCGAAGGCGATGTCGGTGCTCAACGCCAATGGCGGCAAGATGCGCGACTACAAGGTGCCGGCGGACATCCCCAGGGCGGGGCCGCCCCTCGTCGCGATCCCGACGACAGCGGGCACGGGCTCCGAGGTCACGCGGTTCACGGTCATCACCGATACCGAGACCGATGAAAAAATGCTGATCGCCGGACTCGCCTGCTGCCCGATCGCGGGGATTGTCGATTACGAGCTGACGCTGACGATGCCGCTGCGGTTGACGGCGGATACCGGGCTCGACAGCTTGACGCACGCAATCGAGGCCTATGTCAGCCGCCGCGCCAATCCCTACACGGACGGGCTCGCGAAAAACGCGATGGGCCTCATTGCGCGGCATATTCGTACCGCCTGTGCGGAGCCGGGGAACCGACCGGCGCGCGAAGCGATGATGCTCGGCGCGACGACGGCCGGCATGGCGTTCTCGAATGCGAGCGTCTGCCTCGTGCACGGGATGAGCCGGCCGATCGGCGCCTTCTTTCACGTGCCGCACGGCCTTTCCAACGCGATGCTGCTGCCCGAGATCACCGCTTTTTCGGCGCCCGCCGCGCTCGAGCGCTATGCCGATTGCGCCCGGGCTATGGGAATAGCCGAAGAGGGCGAGGGCAGCCAATCCGCCGCCGCCCGCCTGCTCGACGAATTGCGCCGGCTAAACAAAGACCTCACGGTACCGAGCCCGCGCGCCTGGGGGATCGACGCCGCGCGCTACGAGGAGCTGCTGCCGGTCATGGCGAGCCAAGCGCTTGCCTCGGGCTCGCCCGGCAACAACCCGCGCGTGCCGACGAGCGAAGAAATCATCGACCTCTATCGCCGGGTATATGGGTGATCCTCAATCGGTAACTAACCCTGTCGCACCGGCGAAGGAGAACCCAATTGGCCGTTCCGGCGCCTACGGTGCTTTTGCGGCGCAGACCACCAGGACGCTCCTTTCGTCATCCCGGCGGAGGCCGGGATCCATCGCCTGGCAAGCTCTTGCTTTTGATCAGCTTTTAACGGGATGGCAGAGTGCAATGGACGGCTACAGGCAGAGAACACGGAGCTGATCCATGCTGAATGTCATCGGAAGCGGCAGGCGGCGCGCGGATGGGCCTAGCTCGCTCCAAAGTAGGACACTACCGCGCTGGAACAATGGATCCCGACCTTCGTCGGGCTGACGGCACGGAATAAAAAGCGACACACTTGAAAGCCATTGCCCGTGCACGGGTGCGACGATTAGCGTGTGAGGCTCACATAAAGGTCGATCCAGCGCGGGTTATCACGCTCGATCAGGTTGATTTTCCAATCCCGCTGCCATTCCTTGATCTGTTTCTCGCGCCGTATCGCAGCATCCGCTGTCTCGTGAATTTCAAACCAGACAAGCCGGTCGACCCCATACCGCTTGGTGAACCCGGGCACGTTCTTGTTTTAGTACTCCCATACCCGCCGTGCGAGCTCGGAAGTCACCCCAACGTAGAGGGTGCCATGGGGTTTGCTCGCCAAGATATAGACGTAGAACATCGTGCGGTCGCCGGAATAGGTCCCGGCCTTCGCCGGGACGACAGACCGCCGGCAACGGGTTTAGTCGAGCTTGACCTTAATTTCGTCGTCGATGACGCGCACCGGGTAGGTCTTGAGGTCTTCTGTCGCCGGTGGGTCGAGGACCTTGCCGGTGCGTACATCGAAGCGTGCGGCATGCAGCGGACATTCGATCAATTCGCCGTCGAGCCAGCCATCGGACAGGCGCGCATAGGCGTGCGTGCAGATATTGTCGGTCGCAAAAACGACCCCGTCGACGTTGTAAAGCGCGATCGAGTGACCCTCGACTTCGACGCCGAGAACCTCGCCTTCTGCTAAATCGCTGCGCGCCGCCGCGTGCACCCACCCTGTCTCTTCGTCGCTCATCGGGTCCCCCGAACAATCCCGAGAGGGGATGGCATCGACGGGCGGCGAATGCAAGCCTCGCTCAACCGCTGACGACAATCCGAGGCGGACGAGCAAGAAAGGCCGGCAAATGGTCTCCAAAGCCCACGACCGGTTTGTCTTGGACCGACTTGCGGTCCGCCGGCCGCGACGTGCGCTTGGGCATCCGCGGGAACGGTGTCACGTTCGAACCAGGAGTGCCGTGTCCATTGCCCTCGGGCCGGGCCTGTACCGCCTTGGGCTGACGGTCGTGGGGCCGGCGTGATCTGCGCCTGCGGCGCTCGTCATATTGCAGCTCAGCGGGCTTGATCCCGTCGATGAGCGCCGACGGAATTTCCTTGCCGACCAGCTTCGCGATCGCGGCGACGGCGCTGCCGTCTTCCGGCGTCGCAAGCATAAACGAACGGCCCTCGCGGCCGGCCCGGCCGGTACGGCCGATGCGGTGAACGTAGTCTTCGGCTTGGACCGGCACGTCGAAACAAAAAACGTGGCTCAGACCTTGAATATCCAAGCCACGCGCAGCAACGTCGCTGGCGACGAGAAGCCGTACCTCGCCGTTTCGGAAGCGGTCGAGGGTTTCGGTCCGCTTTGGCTGCGGCATGTCGCCGTGCAGCGCCGCGGCGTCGAACCCATGACGGGTCAGCGAGCGGTAGAGGATGTCGACGTCGCGCTTGCGGTTGCAGAAGATCAGCGCGTTCTTGACGTCCTCGGAACGGATCAAGCGGCGCAGCGCTTCGCGCTTGACCCGCGGCTCGACGACAGTAAGCGACTGAATGACGGTCTCGGCCGGGGATGCCGGTGGTGTGACCGCAATCTCCACGGGGTCGTGGAGAAAGGCATCGGCGAGCTTGCGGATTTCCGCGGGCATCGTCGCCGAGAACAGCAATGTCTGGCGGTTCTCAGGCAGCAGCCCGATGATCCGCTCTACATCCGGGATGAAGCCCATATCGAGCATCCGGTCGGCCTCGTCGATGACCAGGATGCGGGTGTCCGTGAGAAGGATCTTGCCGCGCCCGTAAAGATCGAGCAGCCGCCCCGGCGTGGCGATCAGCACATCGACACCGCGATCGAGCTTGCGCTCCTGATCGCCAAAGCTCTCGCCGCCGATCAACAGCGCCGTCGTCAGGCGGTGGTATTTGCCGTAAATCTCCCATGACGCTGCGACCTGGGTCGCCAGTTCGCGCGTCGGTTCGAGGATCAACGAGCGCGGCATCCGCACCCGCGTGCGCCCGGCCGCCAGCATATCGACCATCGGCAGCACAAAGCTGGCCGTCTTCCCGGTTCCGGTCTGCGCGCAGCCGAGGATGTCCCGGCCACGTCTTACATGCGGGATCGCCTGTTCCTGGATCGGGGTGGGATTGATATAGCCGGCGTCGGACACTGCCTGAAGAACTTCAGGCGACAGATCAAGTTGAGAAAACCCCATCGAAAACTTGTAGCCTTTTCGTAACAATTACGTTGTTGTTTTACCTGCATTCAAATTGGGGTTGCCGAGCGAAATGTCAAACTTTTTTAGCGCATGAGGTATGCGGCGAGAACGCGGCAGATTTCGCGCCACCTAGAACTACGGAGGCTCAACGCCGCCGGTATTGCGGCCGAGGCGTCATTGCCGGGACCGGGCGCTCATCCTTATGACGGAAATTGATGCGACCTTTTGTCAAATCATACGGGGTCATTTCGACCGTGACGCGATCGCCAGCGAGTATACGGATTCGATTTTTCTTCATTCTGCCCGATGAATACGCGAGCGTCTCATGCCCATTGTCGAGCCTGACACGAAACCGCGCGTCTGGTAGGAGTTCAAGTACGGTGCCTTCAAATTCTATCAGGTCTTCCTTTGCCAAAGACGTCTCCTGGACGAAGCTGCAAGGGCGCCGCCATCAAGCCGAACGCGGCGCCCTTGCATAGCCGGTTGCCCGTGCTCAGACCGGGCGCAAATTCACCGCGGAAACCCGCCCCCGCTGGCCCTGCTCGAGCTCATAGCTGAGCTTCTGGCCCTCGCGGAGATTGTCCATTCCGGCGCGCTCGACCGCGGAGATGTGAACGAACACGTCGTTGCCTCCGCTCTCGGGCTGGATGAAGCCGTAGCCCTTTTGCGCGTTGAACCATTTGACCGTGCCGGTCGCCATTAGCACTAACTCCAGTAGCGATTAGGGACGCCTCGCGATTGCGCGACGTATCGGACTTCGATTGGCTCGGAGACACGGTCAAACGATCGCAGCGGAACGCCGGCCGGAAAGCCGAATTCAAACGGGTCGACGGTTCTTAGTTAAGGGCCGCAGCGAAATTGCGCAAGGTGTTTAAACGTCGAGATCGCGCGCGAAACGGGCGTTCTTTTGGATGTATTCGAACCGCAGCTCGGGGCGGCGCCCCATCAAAGTTTCGACCAATGCCTTCGTCCGCTCGAACTCTTCGGCCGGCAATTCGATCGCAGCGGGATCGGGTTTCTGCGGTAACGTGACCCGCAACAGCGTGCGTTGCGCCGGATCCATCGTTGTCGCTTTGAGATAGCGCGCGGGCATCTCGCCAAGGCCCTTGAAGCGGCTGACCTCGACCTTGCCGCGGCTGTTGAAAGCGGTTCGCAACAGCTCGTCGCGATGCGCGTCGTCGCGCGCGTAATGCGTGAGATCGCCCTGCGTTAAGCGATACAGCGGCGGCAGGGCCAGAAACAGGTGACCGTTCTCGACCACCTTCGGCATCTCGCGGAAGAAGAACGTCATCAGCAACGAGGCGATGTGCGCGCCGTCGACATCGGCGTCGGTCATGATGATGACGCGCTCGTAACGCAGCGCCTCTTCGCGATAGTGTGAACCCGAGCCAGCGCCGAGCGCGAGGATGATGTCGGAGAGCTCTTGGTTGGCGCGCATCTTGTCCGCCGAGGCGCTCGCAACGTTGAGGATCTTGCCGCGCAGCGGCAGGATCGCCTGCGTTTCGCGGTCGCGCGCCTGCTTCGCGGAACCCCCGGCGCTGTCGCCTTCGACGAGAAAGATCTCGGTCCCGGCGGCGCCCTCGCGCGTGCAGTCGGCGAGCTTGCCGGGCAATCGCAATTTGCGGGTCGCGCTCTTGCGCGCGAGCTCGCGCTGTTGCCGGCGCCGTTGGCGCTGCTCGGCGCGCTCGGCGATGCGATCGAGCAGCCCCCGCGCGGTCCCGGGATCCGCGCTGAGCCAATGGTCGAAATGATCCTTGACGGCGCCTTCGACGAGCCGTGCCGCCTCTGAGGAAGCGAGCCTTTCCTTCGTCTGACCCTGAAACTGCGGGTCACGGATGAACAAGGACAGCAGCATCGCCGCGCCGCTCGTGACGTCCTCGCCGGTCGCCTGGGCGATCCGGCGGTTGCCGGCAAGCTCGGCATGGTCCCTGACGCCGCGGAGCAGCGCAGCGCGCAATCCGGTCTCGTGCGTGCCGCCTTCCGGGGTCGGGATTGTATTGCAGTAGGAGTGGCTGAAGCCCTCCTCCTCGTCCTCCGGCCAAACGACCGCCCATTCGACGCCTCCCCCCTCCGAGAAATCCACCTTTCCGACGAAGGGCCGCGGCGTCAGCATCACACGACCGTCGAGACTGGCCGCGAGAAAGTCGCCGAGCCCGCCCGGGAAATGCAGTCTGGCCTCGGCCGGGACATCCTCGGGCCGCGGTATCGAAGGGTCGCAGCTCCAGCGAATCTCGAGGCCGCGGAAGAGATAGGCCTTGGAGCGCGCCATCCGGTACAGCACCGCCGGCCGGAATCGCAGGTCGCCGAAAATCTCGGGATCGGGATGGAAGCGCACCGTGGTGCCGCGGCGATTGTTTACCGGGCCGCTCGCCAAAAGCTTCGTTTGCGGCACTCCGCGCCAATAACGCTGGGTCCACAGCTGCCGGTCGCGCGCGACCTCGACCTCCAGTTCATCGCATAAGGCGTTGACGACAGAGACGCCGACGCCATGCAGGCCACCGGAGGTTTTATACGCGTCACCGCCGAACTTGCCGCCGGAATGCAAGGTCGTCAGGATGACTTCGAGCGCCGATTTGTCGGGAAACCGGGGATGGGGATCGACCGGAATGCCCCTGCCGTTGTCGCGAATCGTAACCCGGTTGCCGGTGCCGAGCTCGATCTCGATGCGCGTCGCGTGACCGGCGACCGCTTCGTCCATCGCATTGTCGAGGACCTCGGCAATAAGGTGATGCAATCCGCGCTCGTCGGTACCGCCGACGTACATGCCCGGGCGGCGGCGGACCGGCTCCAGCCCCTCGAGAACCTCGATGTCCTTGGCGGAGTAGCCGTCGACGGGTTTGCGAAGCGGAATCTCGAAGAGATCGGGCATGGGCGGAATATATGGAGAGCCGACACGCGCGCAAGCAGGATTCAGTATGAGTGGGCCCAGAACCCACTAGATATTGGACGCATTCTTGACGCACCTCGCCCTTTGCTTCGTCAACCAAGCTGGCTCGAGGGAACTCTCGCCTCCGGTGGGCCTTTACGCTTATGATAACCTCGACGATGATGATGACCAACGAGCGCAAGATCTGGGAGGCGGCCCTGTTGCTGGTCCGCCGCCACGGCGCTGCCGCGGCCGAAATTGCGCAGCGCGAAGCACAGCGCTTGCGCACCGCGGATGATGAGCTGACCTGCGTCGTCTGGTGTTGGATTGCGCGCTCCACGGCGGAATTGTTGCGTCCCGTCCCGGGAGAGGACGAGCGGGTACACTGAACTCGCTGGCTTATAAGAGTGAGGGTATGGCAGAGGGTCTTTTCGGCCGGTTCGGCAGTCGAGCACATCCGGCCAAGAAATCATTCCCGGTGGCGCTCGGCGAGGAGGAGTGGCGGCGCAAGCTGTCTCCGGGGCAGTACCGGGTACTGCGCGAACACGGCACCGAGCGTGCCGGATCGAGCCCGCTCGACAAGGAATATGGTGCCGGCGTTTATCATTGCGTCGGGTGCGGTCAGCCGCTTTTCGCCTCGGACCGCAAGTTCGACAGCGGCACCGGTTGGCCGAGCTTCTGGGCCCCGCTCGATGGGTCGGTCGAGACCGAAACCGACCGCAGCTTTTTCATGACCCGGACGGAAGTCCATTGCAGCCGCTGCGGCGGTCATCTCGGCCATGTTTTCGATGACGGCCCGCAACCGACCGGGCTGCGCTACTGCCTGAACGGCGTCTCTCTCGCCTTTCATGCCGGCGAGAAGCCGCCCGAAGCCGGTGGCGGCGGTCCAAACAAACCTTAGGCCGCCGGCCCGCGTTACTTTATCCGCCGCTGCCGCCCCCAGTATGGCGAGGCCTGACGGGGGCCATGGCTTGCCGTCCGCGTCTTGCACTCGTATCGTCCTCACCGGGGTCTCGCAAAGCATGATCACAGAGGTGCGCCGATGGGTAAACTCGACGGCAAGGTCGCTCTTGTAACCGGCTCGGGGCGCAATATCGGCCGTGCGACGGTGTTGAAGCTGGCCGGGCAAGGCGCTCATGTCGTCGTCAATGTCCGCTCGAACGAGGCGGAGGCGGACGCTGTCGCGCGCGAAGCCCGCGAGCGGGGGGTGAAGGCAGTCGCCGTCATCGCCGATGTCGGCAAGAAGGACCAAGTCGAGGCGCTGGCGGCGAAGGCGTTGTCCGAATTCGGCCGCGTCGACATTCTGATCAACAACGCCGCGATCCGGCCGCACAAGCCCTTCACCGAGCTGACGCCGCAGGACTGGGAGGAGGTCAGGGGGATCGTCCTCGACGGGGCGCTCTACCTGACGCGAGCGGTCATCCCGTCGATGGTCGAGAACCGCTACGGGCGCATCCTGTTCTTCACCGGCGACGGCGCCTTTGCCGGAGGCAGCGGGCGCGCACACATCTCGGCGGCGAAAATGGCGTTGGTGGGGCTGGCGCGCAGCTTGGCTTCCGAGTTCGCGGCGCACAACATCCGAGTCAATGTCGTCTCCCCGGGCAGCATCGACACGGCGCGAGCGAACCCCGAATGGTATCATGGGCGGCCGCCGAGCGCCGCCGGCATCCCGCTCGGCCGCCAGGGGAGGGTGGACGAAATCGCCGCCACTTGCCTCTTTCTCGTCAGCGATGACGGCGGCTTCATCACCGGCCAGACCGTCCACGTCAACGGCGGCGCTGCGTATTACTGACGACGGGGCGGGAGCGCCTGGACGCGTTGCTCAGCGGCGAATGATCGCCGGCATCCAGTTTGCCGCGCGGCGTGACACTCTGATCTCGAGTGTCTCGTCCTCAAAATCGTGAACCGCAGGAACCGAAGTGAAGCGCCCACGATCGCTCAAGCAGTTCACATTGACGACCGGGCGTGTCCCCTCAGTCATTTGCGAGACTGCCGCGATGAAGACACCGCAACTGCGGCAGATCAGGAAATCGCAGGTGCGGGTTCCAAAGCGGTAATTCTCGACAAGCGACCAGTCGTCCGCCCAAACCTCGAATAGCCCTTCGGGGTCCGCAACCATTCGTGGACTGTGGCTGCGGCAGAACGAGCACGTGCACGCCCGCAGCGCATTTTCTTCCGGCCGCTTCGAAAGCTGCAGGCGCACGTGAATGTTCCCGCAGTGACACCCGCCAGAATGATCCATTGAACTCAGTCGCGGGATCGGCAGTGCCGGTGCCAACCGTAGAGGAAAAGCTCTCGAGCGCCAGAAGGCTCAGCGTGAGTTCCGAAGGATCCTACAGTGAGGGCTCGCTTCAAACCGGCGCCTCATCGCACTAAACCGAGTAATACATCTGGAATTCGATCGGGTGGGGGGTGTGCTCGAAGGCGTACACCTCCTCCCACTTCAATTCCATATACGCCTCGATCTGGTCCATGTTGAAGACGTCGCCTTTGAGCAGGAAGGCGTGGTCGTCGCGCAATTCACCCAAGGCTTCGCGCAACGAGCCGCAGACGACCGGGATATCGGTCAATTCTTCGGGCGGCAGGTCGTAGAGATTTTTGTCCATTGGGTCGCCGGGGTGGATCTTGTTCTGGATGCCGTCGAGCCCGGCCATCAGCATCGCGGCAAAGGCGAGGTACGGGTTGGCGGCGGGGTCGGGATAGCGCACCTCGACGCGCTTGCCTTTGGGGCTCGCAACATAGGGGATGCGGCAGGCGGCCGAGCGGTTGCGCGAGGAATAGGCCAGCAGCACCGGCGCCTCGAAGCCCGGGATCAGCCGCTTGTAGCTGTTTGTCGTCGGGTTCGTGAAGGCGTTGATCGCCTTGGCGTGCTTGATGATGCCGCCGATGTAGTAGAGCGCGGTCTCCGACAGATCGGCATAGAGATTGCCGGCGAAGAGCGGCCGCTCGGCCTTCCACAGCGACTGGTGGGTATGCATGCCCGAGCCGTTGTCGCCCATAACCGGCTTTGGCATAAAGGTCGCGGTCTTGCCGTATTGGTTGGCGACGTTCTGCACGACGTATTTGTAGATCTGCATATTGTCGGCGGTGCGCACCAGCGTCGAGTAGAGGAAGCCCAGTTCGGCCTGCGCCGGCGCCACTTCGTGGTGGTGCTTTTCGACCCCGAGCCCCATGTCGTGCATCACCGACAGCATTTCGGCGCGCAGGTCGCTCTGGCTGTCGACCGGCGGCACCGGGAAATAGCCGCCCTTTATCGGCGGCCGGTGGCCGGGGTTGCCGTCGGGCAATTTCCGGTCGCTGACGTAGGGACCCTCCTCGCTGTCGATCTCGTACATCGCCCCGCTCATCGTGGCTTTGTAACGGACGTCATCGAAGATAAAGAACTCGGCCTCCGGTCCAAAATAGGCCGTGTCGCCAATGCCACTGGCGATCAGATACTGCTCGGCCTTCTTCGCGGTGGAGCGCGGGTCGCGGGCATAGGGCTGGCCGGTCAGCGGCTCGTGCACGTCGCAGAAAATGATCAACGACGTCTGCGCGGCGAACGGGTCAAGCGTCGCGGTCGAGCAGTCGGGGACGAGCATCATGTCCGACTCGTTGATCGCCTTCCACCCGGCGATCGAAGAGCCGTCGAACATTACGCCTTCATTGAGGAAGTCTTCGGTGATCGTGCGCACATGATGCGCCAGGTGCTGCCACTTGCCGCGCGGGTCGGTGAACCGGAAATCGACGTATTTGACGTCGTGCTCCTTGATCATCTCCAAGACTTTTTGCGCATCAGACATCGCTACTAACCACTCCTGTTTGTAGGGGCATGCTTGCGTCGCCCTGCCCCCTCCCTAACCCTTCCCCGCTTGCGGGGGAGGGAAGGGTGAGGGTGAAGCGGGGCGAGCGAGAAATTCCGGCGATTAAGGAGCCGGATTGCGGAGCACGCAATCAGACGTCGTAATAGAGGAAGAACTCATAGGGATGCGGGCGCAGCCGCATTTCGTCGACCTCTCTTTTTCGCTTGTAGCTGAGATGTGTTCCGACGACGTCGGGCGTGAAGACGTCGCCTTTGAGCAGGAACGTGTGGTCGTGCTCGAGTGCGTCCAATGCCTCCTCGAGCGAGCCCGGGGCGGAGGGCACTTTCGCCAATTCCTCCGGCGGCAGGTCGTATAGGTTCTTGTCGATCGGGTCGCCGGGATGCGTGCGGTTCTGGATGCCGTCGAGCCCCGCCATCAGCATTGCCGCGAATGCCAGGTAGGGGTTGCAGGACGGGTCGGGACAGCGGAACTCGATGCGCTTGGCCTTGGGGTCCGGCGAATACATCGGAATACGGCACGCCGCGGAACGGTTGCGCTGCGAATAGCCGAGATTGACGGGCGCTTCGAAACCCGGCACGAGCCGACGATAGGAGTTGACAGTCGGCGCGCAGATCGCGAGCAATGCCGGCGCGTGCTTCAAGAGCCCGCCGATATAGTGGAGCATTGCCTCGCTCGACCCGGCATAGCCCTCGCCCGCGAAAAGCGGGCGCTCGCTCTGCCAGATGCTCTGGTGAACGTGCATTCCCGAACCGTTATCGCCGAACAGCGGCTTCGGCATGAAGGTCGCAGTCATGCCGCGCTTGCGCGCAACGTTTTTCACCACGTATTTGTAGATCATCACATTGTCGGCCATGCGGGTCAGCGGCGCGAAGCGCATGTCGATCTCGCCTTGGCCGCCGGTCGCTACTTCGTGATGGTGCGCCTCGACCCGGATGCCGAGCTTTTCGAGGGTCGAAACCATTTCGGTGCGCGCGTCCTGCAAGACGTCGGCCGGCGGGACAGGGAAATAGCCCTCCTTGGGGCGCAGAATGTGCCCGACGCCCGGTCCTTCGCGGCGCGCGGCGGCCCAATTTGCTTCGACCGCATCGATCTCGTAATAGCCGTAATTGGTGCTCTGGTCGTAGCGCACTTGATTGAAGACAAAGTGTTCGAGCTCCGGCCCGAAATAAGCGGTGTCACCGATCCGCGTCGAGCGCAGATACGCCTCGGCCTTTTGCGCGATATAGCGCGCGTCGCGGCTGTAAGGCTGCCCCGTTACGGGGTCGCGGATATTGCAGATCAGCACCAAGGTGGGCGCCTCGGTGAACGGATCGCGGAACGCCGACGCCGGATCGGGAATGACCAGCATGTCGCTTTCCTGGATCTCCTGAAAGCCGCGGATCGAGGACCCGTCGAACCCGACGCCGTCTTCGAAGCTGTCGCTATCGAGCGCGCTCGGGGGGACTGAGAAGTGCTGCCACAGCCCGGGAACATCGGTAAACCGCAGATCGACCATCGCGATTTGGTCGTCCTTGATGGTCCGCAGGACGTCCTCGGGGGTTGTGAGGTCGTATGCCATCAGGGTCTCCCTTTATTCATGCGCAGCGTACTCAGATCGCGCCAGTTTTTATATCGCATCGGGGCCGCGCTCGCCGGTGCGGATGCGGATCGCCTCGTCGATCGACGTGACAAAGATCTTGCCGTCGCCGATGCGTCCGGTGTGAGCGGACTGCTGTATCGCTTCGACGGCACGCTCCACGAGCGCGTCTTCCATGACGACCTCGATCTTCACCTTCGGCAGAAAGTCGACCACGTATTCGGCGCCGCGGTAGAGTTCGGTGTGGCCCTTTTGACGGCCGAAGCCTTTAGCCTCAGTCACGGTGATCCCCTGGATGCCGACTTCGTGCAAAGCCTCTTTCACTTCATCGAGCTTAAAGGGCTTGATGATCGCCTCGATCTTCTTCATCGATTTCCGACCTCTCTGCCAAGGCGCCGTCCCTTGCCGCGGATAGAGCATAACCCATGCCAGCGCCGTTTGACGGCGGATTCGCACCGCCAAAATCTACTCTGCCTACCCCTGTAGCACAATTATGCCTAATTTTTAGTCACTGAGCCGGCAGGTTGCCGAGGAATCGTCGAATGCGCTCGATTGCTTCGGCGATCGCTTCAGAGCTGTTGGCATAGGAAAACCGAAGATAGCCTTCACCGTATTCGCCAAAACTCGTGCCGGCGATCGTCGCGACACCCGCCTCTTCGAGGAGTCGGCCTTGTAACGTACGGGCATCCAGACCCGTCCCGGTGACATTGGGGAAGGCGTAGAAGGCGCCGCCCGGTTGGGTGCAACGAAATCCGGGCAAGCCGTTCAGCCCGGCCACGATGATCTCGCGTCGCTCCGCGAAGGCGGCGACCATCTGATCGGCCGGCTCGCGCGGCCCGGTCAGTGCGGCGGCTCCGGCAAATTGCGCCGCGGCGTTGACGCAGGAATGGCAATTGATCGCGAGGCGTTCGGCGTGGCCGAACAGCGCTTTGGGCCACACGCCATAGCCGAGACGCCATCCGGTCATCGCGTAGGTCTTGCTCCAGCCGTCGAGTAGGATCAGCCGGTCACGAATCGACGGGTAGCGCAGCAGGCTCCAATGCTCGGCGCCGCCGTAAAGGATCTCGCCGTAGATCTCGTCACTGAGGACGGCAACCTGCGGATGGCGTTCCAGTCCGGCTACCAGCCGGTCGAGCTCTTGCCGCGGCACAACGCCGCCGGTCGGATTGGCCGGGCTGTTGATGATAATCAGGCGGGTGCGCGGCGTGATCTTCGCAAGTACTTCGTCGGCAATGAACGAGAAGCCTGCCTTCTCGTGCAGCGGCATCGGCACAGGGGTCGCGCCCGAAAAGCGGATCACGCTCTCGTAAATCGGAAAGCCCGGATTGGGGTAGAGGATGTCAGCTCCCGGTTCGCCGAGCATCAGGATCGCGAAAAACATCGTGACCTTGCCACCCGGGACCACGAGCACGAGATCGGGAGCGATTTCCGCGCCGTGGCGGCGCAGCAGATCGGCCGCGACGGCTTCCCGCAGCCGGGGTATGCCGTTGGCCGGCGTATAGCCGTGATGACCATCGGCGAGCGCCTTGCGCCCAGCCTCGACGATGTGTTCGGGGGTCGGGAAATCGGGTTGGCCGATGCCGAGATTAATGATCGAGCGACCCGCGGCCGCGAGCGCATTGGCGCGCGCCAACACCTCGAAGGCTGTCTCGGTCCCTAGGACGTCCATGCGTCCGGCCATCTGCAGCATCGCGTTCTCTCCCCGGGATCTTGGGTTGCCGAAAACTAGCGCTACCGTCCTGGGATCGCGACCGAAAACGGTGATCGGAAAGCATGCAGGCTATAGGCTGGCCGCGTCCGCCCGCTGCGGTCGCGCCGGCGAACCAACGCGCGCATCAGCTGCCGCGAGATCCCCTGCAGTTTCTGGCATTGCAGCGAGCAACAAAGCAAATGCCAGCGATGCCACTCCGCTCGCCGTCAGAAAGGCGGCACTGTGTCCGGAATGGTCGACGATCAGGCCTGCCGCCAACCCGCTCAGTGAGGCGCCGACCCCATGCGCCGGCGCCACGGCGCCGAGCGCTAGGTTGTACTGGCCGGTGCCGCGCGTTAGATCAGCAACAACGAGCGGCGTCAGCACGCCAAAGATCCCGGCGCCCACGCCGTCGAGCAGCTGAACGGGCAGAATGATCAACCCGGCCACGCAGCGATCGGAACATGTCATCTCATGTGGGGTCGTCAGCGCGTTTGAAACCCGCCTCAAAGCTAGAAGCAGCGCTGGAAGCCTTTTCTCGGCGCTTCCCTACGCGGATTGTATGGTGGCCTCCCTGTTGGCGATCAGCTCGGCAATGCTCGCGCACAGCTCCTCCATCGTATAGGGCTTGGTGATGATCGCCAGGCCGCGCGACGCCGCATCTGCGGCCGCTTCGCTGTAGCCGGTCGCCAGCAATACGGGAATCTCGGGCCACCGGTTGCGAACTTCCTCTGCCAGCTGCATTCCCGTGATCCCTCCGGGCATCATGATGTCGGAAAGGATCACGTCGACGCGCTGGCCTTGCCGCAACAAGTCGAGCGCCGCGCGGCCGTGGTAAGTGAGCTTCGCCTCGAAACCGCATTCCTCCAGCAGTGCAGCCGTCACCTCGGCAACGTCGACGTCGTCTTCGACGATGAGCACAGTACCGAATTTGCGCCCTGGGCCGAAGGACGGTGCTTTTGCGCGTCCAGCATCGACCGCCACGTCGCGGGCGGCCGGCAAGTAGAGCGTAAACGTAGTGCCTTGTCCGAGCCGGCTGCTGACATCCACCGCCCCGCCTGACTGAAAGGCAAATCCATGGACTTGGCTCAACCCAAGTCCACGGCTGGACGCCGGATCCTTCGTCGAAAAAAACGGATCAAAAATGCGGGGGAGAACCTCGGGCGGGATACCAACTCCCGAGTCGGCGATCTCAACAACCACGTATTCGCCGCGAAGCCCTGCACTCGGGTCGTCGAGTACGCGGTTCATCGCCGCCATAGTGAGTACACCTCCGGCCGGCATTGCGTCACGCGCATTCAGCCCAAGATTGACGAGCGCCAGCTCCAGCTCCGTTACGTCGATCCGTATCGGCCAGAGGTCGGCAGGGATGCCGACTCGGATCGAAATATTGCTGGGCAGAGACTGTCTCATGAGGGAGGCCGCCGCGCTCAGCGTGGCCGACGGCGCGATACACTGCGGATTGAGCGGTTGCTCTCGGGCAAAGGCCAGCAATTGGCGCGTCACGGCGGCGCCACGCTCTGCCGCCTGCAATACCTTTCCCAGTGAATCGCGCAGCTTCTCGTCGGCGGCGCGCCGCCCAGCCAAATCCAGATTGCCGAATACTACCTGGAAGAGGTTGTTGAAAGTGTGCGCGATTCCGCCGGCCAGCCGTCCGATCGCCTCGAGCTTCTGTGTCTGCCGCAGCATCTCCTCGAGCCGGTGCCGATCCCCCACATCTCGGATGAAGGCGCTGAAGTAACGCTCATTGTTGACCTCGAAGGTGGAAATAGCCAGTTCGACCGGGAATTCGCGGCCGTCTCGATGGAGTGCGTTGAGCTCCATTCGGCGGCTGAGAACATGTTCCTCACTAGTCTCCAGATAACGCTTTAAACCGCGGTAGTGCGCTTCGCGATACTGGATGGGGAGGATGGTTTCGCCGAGTTGCCGACCGATAGCGTCGGTCGCGGGCCATCCGAAGGTTCGCTCCGCTTGGGGGCTCCACATGACAATTCGGCCGTGCGCGTCGATTGCCACATAGGCATCCTGAGCATGGTCAACGATTGCACGGAGTCGGAGCTCGGCGTCCTGGAGCGATTTTGCGTAGCGCTCCCGCTGAGCAACCACGTAAGCGACGCCAAGCACCGAAAGTACGATGGTGGCGAGAGCCATCTGGATGTATTGCACCCGGCTGGTCGAATCCAGCGATTCCATTCGAGCAATGAGACCCTGGCCGTGGACCGTCAGCCACGCGGTGATCGTCGTATAGATCGCCACAGCGAGCGAGCAACCGAAGATCCCGAAACGGAACGCGCCCCACAAGAACACCGGCACGGCGAGAAACCCCAGCGGATAGGGGGTCGGGCTGTATCGTATGTAGGCGGCGGTGGCGCTGATCACGGCAATCGCCGCGAGCTCGATGCAAGGGCTAGTCGTGGTAAAGCGCTGCAGTGTTTGGCGGGTGGCGCTGAGGAACAGCGGCCCGAACAATAGCATCCCCATTGCATCGGCGATCCACCAGGTAGTCCAGGTCGACCAGAAGCGGATAGTTTCGGCAACAGCGAGCCCGCCGGCAGCGCCGGTGGCACCGATCGCCGGGCCGACAATGCCAGCGAAGACGGCGAATGCGACGAGGTGCCTTCCGTCTGCGAGCGACAGGGGCTGGCCCCCCGTGGCGCGGCGCAGCAATTCGGCGCTGGCCGCGACTTCTACGACATTGGCGGCGCTCAGTATGGCTCCACGCACCGGCTCGCCGACAAGCACGATGTTGGCCGCGAACGTGGTCAACAACGCTGTGCCAAGCCACAGCAGCCAGCGGCGCGGGTTACTGCGCAGCAGTACCGTCAGAAGCAATGCATTTGGCGGCCAAAAAGGGGCTATATTGCCGGCGTGCTGGGTGAGGGTGATGCCGAACGCCGCACCGGCGAAATAAGCGACGGCTAGCGCCACGGCGCCGGACATCGGGGCCGCGGCGATTATGGCCTCCGTACCGTCTTGCAAGGCCCTTGGCCGGTGCATGCTATCGCGCTCCGGAAGCCTCGTAGCGAAACTCGCAGCGTATCTTGCTACGAGGGCGGCGGCGACTCCATCCGATCGAGAGCCTACGGTGCCGCAACTCTGCTGCGTGGCACAAGTGGTCAAGCTGTGGGGCGGCGGCAGGACCGGGCGAATGGGCTGTGCAGTAGGCCGGGGCGATAGGGTTGGGGAAGGGTGGCAAAGCCCTCCTGCTTGGCCTCGCGAACAGCGAGAGCTAGCCTAAGTCAGCTTTTCGCTAACCCGCAATACGGTCAATACGTCGTCTGCGATCGTTTGCGTGGACAGCCGCTCGAAGCTCGGTGCGTCCGCCAATGCTCCGAGCCGGAAGCCGGCAATGCCGGGTACGCCGTCATTGCCAATCAGCATTGGCGCGTGCACCCAAACGAGCCGGTCGATAAGGCGAGCGCGTGCCAAGGAGGCAGCAAGCCGTCCTCCGCCTTCTACGAGCAGCCGCGTCACGCCCCGCTCGCCGAGCGCCGTGAGAGCGTTGCGAAGCTCAATTGTGCCGTCGGCGGCCGATCCGACCTCGATTACGGTTACGCCGCTGTCCTGCAGCACCTGGCGCCGGACCGGGTCCGCCGACGGCGATGTCAGGATCCAAGTCGGCACATTGCGGGCCTCGGAAATCAGCCGTACCGTCGGCGGAATGCGCAAATGCCGATCGATGACGACCCGCACCGGCGAGCGGTGATAGAGGCCCGGCAGCCGGCAGGTCAGCTGCGGATTGTCGGCGAGAACCGTCCCGGTACCGACCATTATCGCATCGTGCGATGCGCGCAGAGCATGCGCGCGATCACGGGCAGGCGGCCCGGTGATCCATTGGCTCTCACCGCCGCGAGTGGCGATGCGGCCATCGAGCGACGTGGCGAGCTTCAGCGTCACAAGCGGCCTGCCGAGACGAAGCCGGCAGAAGAAACCGGCATTGATCTCTGCGGCTTCCTCGGCACAAAGCCCGGTCTCGACGAGCAAGCCCACAGCGCGCAAGCGGCGAAGGCCCTCGCCTGAGACGCGCGGGTCGGGGTCCTCCAGCGGGACGACCACCCGCCTTACCCCGGCCGCTATCAGCGCGTCGGTACAGGGCGGGGTCCGACCCCAGTGGCAGCAGGGTTCGAGGCTGACATAGGCGGTGGCGCCTCGGGCGCCCTCGCCGGCTCGCCGCAGCGCCTCTGTTTCACCATGCGGCCGTCCTCCGGGCTGCGTCCAGCCGCGCCCCACCAGCCGGCCGTCAGTGGCGATGACGCAACCAACGGCCGGGTTCGGCCAGACCGTCCCCAGCCCCCGGCGTGCCACGGCAAGCGCCGCCCGCATCGCGAGCAGGTCAAAATGCTGGCCATCAGACGGACCCCCACCCATTCCCTCCCCCGCACGCGGGGATGGGAATGGGTGGGGGCCCGCCTCAGTCGCCATCGGCGGCGATCCGCCCAACAAACTCCCCGAAATCTTTGGCCTCGCGGAAATTGCGGTAGACCGACGCGAAACGGATGTAAGCAACTTGGTCAAGGCTCGCCAGCGCCTCCATGACGAGACCGCCGATCATGCTGCTCGGGATGTCCGTTTCTCCCGAACTCTCCAATTGCCGCACCAGCGAGTTGATGATCCGTTCGACCCGCTCGGGTTCGACGGGGCGCTTGCGCAATGCGACGTAGATTGACCGGGCGAGTTTGTCCCGGTCGAAGGGTTCGCGCTGACCGTGCTTTTTGATAACGGTCAGTTCGCGCAGCTGAACACGTTCAAATGTCGTGAAGCGGGCAGTACAATTCGGGCAAAAGCGCCGGCGCCGGATTGCGCCGCGATCGTCGGTCGGCCGGGAATCTTTTACTTGGGTGTCATCGGCGCCGCAAAACGGACAGCGCATCCTCCGCTCCTTGTTGCATTACGCGGCCTGGCCCGTCTGGCTGGTTGTCGGCCCCGTGTTTGTCATAGATCGGGAAACGTACACACAACTCGCGCACATTTGCGCGCACTCGTGTCTCGGTCATCGCGTCGCCCGCCGGCTGCCGCGCCAGTGCGCGCAACACCTCGACGATGTAACCCGCGACGGTACGGAACTCGTCCGGGCCAAAACCGCGCGTCGTGGCCGCCGGCGAGCCGAGCCGGATCCCGGAAGTCACCGTCGGCTTTTGCGGGTCGAACGGAATGCCGTTCTTGTTGCAGGTGACGCCGCCGCGCTCGAGGCTCCCCTCGGCGTCCCGCCCGGTGACACCGAGCGGCCGCAGATCGACCAGCATCAGATGCGAGTCGGTGCCGCCAGAGACGATTTCGAGCCCCGCTCCGGCGAGGGCCGCCGCCAGGATCTTGGCGTTCGCGACAACGGCCCGGGCGTAAGTCCGGAATGCCGGCTGCAACGCCTCGTGCAGCGCGACCGCCTTGGCGGCAATCACGTGCATCAGCGGTCCGCCTTGCAGTGCCGGAAAGACGGCGGCGTTGATCCGCTTGCCGATATCCTCGTCATTGGCCAAGATCATCCCGCCTCTCGGCCCGCGCAGCGTCTTGTGCGTGGTGGTCGTGACGACATGCGCATGGGGCAGCGGGCTTGGATAGACGCCGCCGGCGACCAGCCCCGCAAAATGCGCCATGTCGACCATCAGATGAGCGCCGACTTTGTCGGCGATCGCGCGAAATCGGGCGAAGTCGATGATGCGGGAATAGGCGCTGCCCCCGGCGATGATCAGCTTCGGGCGGTGCTGCTCGGCAAGCCGCTCCACTTCATCGAAATCGATGAGCCCGTCGTCCCGCCGGACGCCATAGGCCACCGCGTTGAACCACTTTCCCGAAAGATTGGGCCGCGCGCCGTGCGTTAAATGGCCGCCCGCGGCCAGCGCCAACCCCATGATCGTGTCGCCCGGCTGGAGCAGCGCAATAAACACCGCCTGGTTCGCCTGCGCGCCCGAATGCGGCTGCACATTGGCGAAAGCGCATCCGAAGAGCCGCTTGGCGCGTTCGATCGCCAGCGTCTCGGCGATATCGACAAATTCGCATCCGCCGTAGTAGCGGCGGCCGGGATAGCCCTCGGCATATTTGTTCGTCATCACCGAGCCTTGAGCTTCCAGCACGGCCCGGGAGACGATGTTCTCGCTGGCGATCAGCTCGATATGGAAGGATTGCCGATCCCGCTCCTGGGCGACCGCTGCAGCAATCTCCGGATCAGCCTCGAACAATTTGTCAGAAAAAAAGCCGCCTACTCTAGTGCCATGGAAAGATGAATGACGTGACGGCATCAAATCCACATATCAACGGAGGGCAACCGATACCCTCGCCCTCCCCTTCCCTCCGCCGCGAGCGGGGGAGGGCTAGGAAGGGGCGGCGATCCGCGCCCAGACATAGCCGCGCCTGCCCGACAAGACGGGTGCGCGCCCAACCGTGGACAATCTACCAAATCTCGCCCGATAATGCCAGCCACATACCACCAATCGCGTTTGGCATCCAGCCGAGGGACGCGGCGTCACTATCCATGAAACGGCCGAGTAGCTGCACTTGGCGCCTCTAGAATTTTCCTGTCACGAACGCAGCTGCCGTAAAACGCCTTCAAGCAGCATCGGATGCGGCCAAGTCGTTTATCGGCCTTGATAATGCTGATTACTGCGTTCTCTCAAAAGTTTCGGTTGACACAAGATATTCGTGCGCGGATTATGGGGTTCCCGGCTGAACTTTACGAGTTTTTCGAGGCGAAGGATGGCAGAAACGGCAACGCCGAAAGTGGCGGAGGAGGAGTTATTGCGGATGACTGCGGATCTGGTCGCCGCTTATGTAAGCAACAATACATTGCCGACGGCGCAGTTAGCGGAAGTCATCAATGCTGTCTATGGTTCCTTGCGGTCACTCGAAAACCAGTCGGCGGAACCTCCGCCGGAACCGCTCAAACCGGCCGTGCCGATCCGCAAATCAGTCACCCCTGATTTTATTATCTGCCTGGAAGACGGAAAAAAATTGAAGATGCTGAAGCGGCATCTTCGCTCGACCTACAATATGACCCCTGACGAGTACCGTGCAAAATGGGGGCTGTCGACCGATTACCCGATGGTCGCGCCAAACTACGCCGAGCAGCGTTCCGAATTTGCCAAGAAAATCGGGCTCGGGCGTGGCGCCGGCCGGCAGTCTGCCAAGCGATCGGCGGGGACCGCGGCCGCGGCGAAGAAATAGCCGCTCGTGAAGTTTATAGCTGACGCCGGGCCTTGAGCGCCGCCGTGAGGGTTCCGTCGTCCAAATAGTCGAGCTCGCCGCCGAGCGGCACACCCTGAGCGAGCCGCGAAACCCGCACGTCTCTACCGGCGACACGGTCGGCCAAGTAATGCGCAGTGGTCTGACCTTCGACAGTGGCGTTGAGCGCCAAGATCAGTTCCTGGCCCGGTCTGAGGCGCGCGAGCAGACGCTCGATGTTGAGATCGTCGGGACCAACGCCGTCGAGCGCCGACAGTGTCCCCCCCAAAACATGATAGCGGCCCCGGAAGGCCCCGGTGCGCTCGAGCGCCCAGAGATCGGCCAAGTCCTCGACGACACAAATTGTCGTCGCATCTCGTCCCGGATCGCGGCAGATCGCACAGGGCTCGACAGTATCGAGATTCCCGCAGATCGAGCACGGCCGCATCGCGTCCGCCGCCCTTGCCAATGCTGTAGCCAGCGGCTCGAGCAGGCTCTCGCGCCGTTTCATCAGATGCAACGCGGCCCGCCTCGCCGAGCGCGGGCCCAGCCCCGGCAGTTTGGCGAGCAGCTGAATGAGGATGTCGAGTTCAGACATACGCTTGGGGCCGAGAGAAGGTCCGTCGTGCGTCACTCCCGCGAAGGCGGGAATCCAGGGACGGCAGGACCACCGCGATTACCCCTGGGCACCTGCCTCCGCAGGGGGCGCCGAAAGGTTGCTTTTTGCGATTACTAGACCCACGCAATCGCGCGCTACCGGGCCCTAGAACGGCAATTTCATACCGCCCGGTAGCTGCAGACCGCCGGTGAGCTTCTGCATCTCCCGTTCGGCGTGCGCCGACACCTTGGCGCGTGCGTCGTTGAAGGCGGCCACGATCAGGTCTTCCAGAACCTCGACTTCCTCGGGGTCGAGCAAGCTCTTGTCGATCTTGATCTTCTTGAGATCCCCTTTGCCGTTCAGGGTGAGCTCAACCATCCCGGCGCCGGCGACCCCGGTCATCTCGAGCGCTTCCAGCTGAGCCTGCATCTCGGCCATTTTGGCCTGCATCTCTTGCGCCTGCTTCATCAGCTGGTTGAGGTTCTTCATGCTCCGTCCTCTGCCAAGCTCGCTTCGTTCCCGGGTTCGTCAGGCGAGATCTCGTCGGCTTCCAGCTGCGCGGCCATGGGCCGCTCGCGCACCGCCGCGATCGTCGCGCCAGGAAAGGTCTCCAATACTGCGCGAACCAACGGGTGGACAGTGACCTCGTTCCGCAATTCCCGTTCGTGACGCTGTTCCTGTTCGCAAAGCGTCGGCTCGCCCTCGGCCTCAGAAACCGCGATCATCCATCTGATCCCGGTCCATTCGCTCAACAACTGGCCGAGACGGTTGGCGAGGTCGCGCGGCGCGCCTTCGGCGGGACGGAACTCGATGCGGCCGGGCTCGAAGCTGACGAGATGGCAGTGTGAACAGAGATGCGATCGGATCAGCGCCTCGCGGTGCTTGTCGAACAGCGCGACGACCTCGGCGAAGCTCTGCGGTACCGGGTCCCGCTCGGGCTGCGCCTCGAGATTCGGCATACGCGCTGCGGCAGTGACCGTGTTTGCGGCGCTCGGATGCCCGCTCCCCACCCCCGGAACGTCCGCCTTGGCGGGCGGGCGTCCGGGGGCTCCCCCGCTTGCGGGGGAGGGGGGGGTGGAGGTCGTCGCCTGCGGCGGCGCGGCGGTCCGGGATACTACCGCGGGATCCGAGCTGGTGCTGGCGCCATTGCCCAGAGCCGGTCCGGAGGTCGGCGGTCCTACCACCGCGCGCACGAGTTCCGCCGGAGCCGGCAGGTCGGCGACGTAGGCAAGACGCACGAGCACCATATCAGCAGCCTGGATCGGCGATGGGGCAATCTGCACCTCTTCCAACCCCTTCAGCAGCATCTGCCAAGCTCGCGCGAGCACCGGCATCGTGAGCTTTTCGGCGAGCGGCCGGGCGCGTTCGCGGTCGCCTTCGGCGATCGGGTCACCCGTCCCCGCATCGGGCGCGAGCTTGAGCCGGGTCAAGAAATGGCTGAGATCGAGGAGGTCCTGCAACACCATCAGCGGGTCGGCGCCGCCTTCATAGAGGCCCTCCATCTGCGCCAGCGCGGCCGGCGCGTTGCCGTGCAGCACGCTTTCCAACAGATCGAAGACGAGCCCGCGGTCGGCGATGCCCAGCATGTCGCGGACCGCAGCTTCTTCGATCGGGCCCACGGAGAGCGCGATTGCCTGGTCGAGCAACGACAGTCCATCACGCACCGAGCCGTCGGCGGCGCGGGCGATCAGCCCGAGCGCGGCGGGTTCGACCGCGACCCCTTCCGCTTCCGCGATGCGCTGATAATGCCGGATCAGCCGCTCAGCGGGGACGCGGCGCAGCGAAAAACGCTGGCAGCGCGATAGGACCGTGACTGGGACCTTGTGGATCTCGGTCGTGGCGAAGATGAATTTGACGTCGGGCGGGGGCTCTTCGAGCGTCTTCAACAGCGCGTTGAAGGCGTTCTTAGAGAGCATGTGCACTTCGTCGATGATGTAGACCTTGTAGCGCCCGGAAACTGGCCGGTAGTGCATCCCCTCGGTCAGCTCGCGGATGTCGTCGACGCCGGTGCGCGAGGCCGCGTCCATCTCGATGACGTCGACGTGGCGATCCTCGCCGATCGCGAGGCAATGCTCGCACCGGCCGCAAGGGTCTGCGGTCGGCCCGGCCGAGCCGCTGGGCCCAACGCAGTTGAGGGCGCGCGCGAGGATCCGGGCCGTCGTCGTCTTGCCGACACCGCGCACGCCGGTCAGGATGAAGGCGTGCGCGATCCGGCCCGTCGCGATCGCGTTCGACAAGGTGCGGACCATCGCCTCCTGCCCGATCAGCTCGGTAAAGGTCGAAGGCCGATATTTGCGGGCGAGAACGCGATACGCGGCCGCCGAATCGCTCATCAGTAAAACCGCATTGAGGCCAGGGAGACCGGACGGACGACCCAGATCGGAACTCGTTACGGCTGCTTCCTTCCGGACCTGACCGGGTTGGCGAGGGACCTGTCCGCCGCCGGCCTCCCCACCACTATATCAGCCCTTGCTCATCCGAGGGCAAGCGGCGGTTTGTGTGCCAAGAACTGGGACCCGGCGCTTGTGGGGGGTGGCTGTGCGCCCCGCGCAATGCTCGGCGCCGATCGCTTCTGGTGCAGCGCTTCCGTTGCCCGCACAATCAAAGGCGCTGCAATCAATAACTTTCGCGGAGAGATCATGAGCGCGCACATGACCCCTGGACAGGTTCGTTCGAAGATCGACCATCCGATCGTCGATGGCGACGGGCATTGGGTCGAATACGATCCGGTGTTCAGCGAAAAAATGCGCAAGGTCGGCGGCGACCTCGCCGCAGACGGCTATCTGAAGGCGATGGCGACGACGCGCGAGGCGCTGTCGATGACGGTCGCCGAGCGCCGTCACAGGCGCATCGGTCAGCAGGCCTTTTGGGCGCGCCAAGCAGAAAACACGCTCGATCGCGCCACCGCGATGATGCCGAAGCTGCTCTACGATCGCCTCGACGAGCTGGGCCTCGATTTTGTCGTCGTTTATCCGACCGCCGGGCTGCGCTTTCCGCGGATCCAGGACGACGCGACCCGGCGCGCCGTGATCCGTGCTTACAACATCGTCTCGGCCGATTACTTCAAGGGGCTTGGCGACCGGTTGACGCCGGCAGCAATCATCCCGGTGCACACGCCCGACGAGGCGATCGAGGAGCTCGAATTCGTCACGAACCAATTAGGCTCGAAGGTCGGCATGTTCGGCAGCAACATGGCCCGCAAGGTGCCGGCGGCCGCGGCCAACGATCCCGACATCGCGCGCTTTGCGGTGTGGTACGACGTATTCGGCCTCGACAGCGAATACGACTACGATCCGGTCTGGGCGGAATGTGTGGAACTGGGCATTGCGCCGACCTTCCACAGCGCCAGCAGCAACCAGGGCCTGCGGCTGTCGTCGACCAATTTCACCTACAATCATATCGGCCATTTCGCCGCCGCCGGTCATGCGACTGCGAAAGCGATCTTTTTGGGCGGCGTCACGCGGCGCTTCCCGGAATTGCGTTTCGCGTTCCTCGAAGGCGGCGTCGGCTGGGCGAGCCAGCTCTTCGGGGATCTGATCGAGCATTGGGAGCGGCGTAGCGCCAAGGCATTGGAGCGCATGCACCCGGACAAGCTTGACCGCGCCAAGTTGATGAGCCTGGTGGAGAAATACGGTTATGACGACATCGCCGCGGCCCTGCGCGAGCGCGGCGGTCTGCCCGACCCTGAACAGGCCTGTCTGACCGGCAATATCGAGAACATCGACGATTTCGCGGCCTGCAAGATCACGCGCAAGGAAGACTGGGTCGATCTCTATGCCAAGCCCTATTATTTCGGCTGCGAGGCCGACGACCGCATGAACGCGACCGCATTCGGCCGCAGCAACCCGTTCGGGTCCAAGCTCAATGCGATCTTCAGCTCCGACATCGGGCATTTCGATGTGATCGACATGCGCCACCCGGTGCCGGAGGCCTATGAGCTGGTCGAGGACGGCCACATCACCGCAGACGATTTCCGCGCCTTCACATTCGAGAACGCGGTCAAGCTGTGGGGCACGCAGAACCCGCGCTTCTTCGAAGGCACGCGCGTTGCCAAACAAGCCGCCGCCGTGCTCGCCGCGGCGCAAACCCCGACCCTCGCCGCCGCCGAATAACGCCCGCCCAGCAGCGCCGCCGTCCCGCGGCGCTGTATTCTTCTAGACGAGTTCGAGCCCGCAGGGTCTCTCGTGGGCCGAACAGACCGCCTCTCCACCGCCACTGCTGCCGGCGTACGGAGCAGCACTTCCAGCAAAGCCGAAGCATCGACGACGATCACGCGCCGTCGCGTTCGGCGCGGACTGCCTCGGCGGGTGCAAGCGATGGCGTAACCGGGGAGCGGCGCTCCAAACGCGCGCGCAGTTCATCGAGCGTTGGCCGCTCGGCCAATTCGCGGATTTCACTGAGCAAGGAACCGGAAAGCGACATGCCGGCCAGCGCCGCACGAGACTTGAGCCGGCGATGCGCCGGCACGTTGCGGATCCGGATCATCGTGGTCATGCGATTAACATAAAAAAGATGCTACAAACATGTCGAAGAAGTGTGGAACAGCGTGTCGATTCCCGGTCCTCTCGCGCGTCGTCCGGCTGCCGGACACCGGGTCCTGGATGAACGAAGGCTAAACACGAGGTTGAGCGATGCGCTACATGTTCTTGGTTTACAGCCGCGAAAGAGGCTTCGCCGAGGCTTCAGCCGAGGACCGGGAGCAGGTCAGAGCCGGGCATTGGGCGGTCATCGACGAAACTAAACGGCGCGGGGTCTTCAAGGCCGGAGAGCCGCTGCAGCCCACCGCCACCGCGACGACGGTCCGCTACGAGTACGGCAGGCCGCTCGTGCTCGACGGCCCGTTCGCGGAGACTAAGGAGCAGCTTGCCGGGTATTACATCCTCGAGTGCGAAAACCTCGACGAGGCAATCGAATGGGCGACGAAGATCCCAACCGCGTGCAAAGGCGGGGAGGGTTGCATAGAGATCCGTCCTATCGCCGACATTCCTCCGCGTTAGGAGCGGTCACCGAAGCGAGCGATGCACCCGCGCCGACCGTTTGTGAAAACGCACAGCCCATGCCGGAGCTTTCGAGCGTCAGCCCAACCGCCATCAGGGGGCTCGCCGGGATTTTGTTGTCGGCGGCTTGGACCGGCGCGGCGGAAGCCGAGGTAAAGTCCGTTGCGCCCAACGGGTTCGAAGTCGTCGACACCGCAACAATCCAAGCGCCGCCGGAACGTGTTTATGCGGCGCTGGGTGAGATCGCTCGGTGGTGGAGTTCCGCCCACACTTTCTCACGCGACGCCGCTAACCTCAGCCTCGATCTCAAAGCCGGTGGCTGCTTTTGCGAGCGGCTGAAAGCTGGCGGCTCTGTCGAGCATCTGTTGGTGGTGTACGCCTCGCCAGGCGAAGGATTGCGCCTGCGCGGCGCGCTCGGTCCGCTGCAAATGGAAGGCGTGGATGGCACGCTCGCATGGGCTCTCAAGCCGATCGAGGGCGGGACCAACGTGACGCAGAGCTACGTCGTCGGCGGGTACATCCGCGGCGGCATGGATCAGTGGGCGCCAAGAGTGGACGGCGTGCTGCACGAGCAGCTCGACCGCTTAAAGGGCTTTGTCGAAGGCAAGCCGCTAAACTGACAGCGAACAGGGAGAAGAACGCTGCGCTACATGTTCTTGATCTATAGCCGCGAACATCCCTCCGAAGTCACCACCGAAGAATTCGAACAGCTCAGAGCAGGGCATCGGGTAGTGCACGACGAGACGAAGAAATTGGGGATCTTCGAGAGAGCCGAACTGCTGCAGCCACCCAAAGCGGCAACCACGCTTCGCATAGACGGCGCCAAGCCGCTCGTGCTGGACGGCCCGTTTGCGGAGACGAAGGAGCAGCTTGCCGGGTACTATATCCTCGATTGTGAGAACCTCGACGCAGCGATCGAATGGGCAAAGAAGATCCCAACGGCGTGCAAAGACGAGGACGGATGCGTCGAGATCCGCCCGATTGGCGTCATTCCGCCGCGCTAGCAGCAGCGCGAAGGACCGATGCCGCGGCCGTCCGATATTCGCGCCTCGCTTGAATCGGTCTTTCGCAGCGAGCATGGCCGGATCATCGCGAGCTTGATCCGGCTGTCAGGCTCGTTCGATCGCGCCGAAGAGGCAATGCAGGAGGCCTTTGCGGCGGCGCTGCGCTACTGGGCCGAGCGTGGTGTTCCGGATAATGCCGCGGCTTGGATCACCGCCGCCGCTCACCGCAAATTGATTGACGCGAGACGCCGCGAGCGCACGCGCCGCGAAAAACAGATTCTGCTGGAGCAGGAAGCCATGATCGCGGCCACCGAGGATCCGGCGCTCACATGGGAGTTATCGGGCGAAATACCCGATGACCGGTTGCGGCTGATCTTCACCTGTTGCCATCCCGCGCTCAATCGCGAGGCGCAGGTCGCGTTGACACTGCGGACGTTGGGCGGGCTTTCGACTGGCGAGATCGCGCGTGCATTTCTCGTTCCCGAACCGACACTGGCGCAGCGCCTCGTGCGCGCGAAGCACAAGATCCAAGACGCGCGCATTCCATACGAAGTGCCGCCGCAAGAGGCCCTGACCGAGCGCCGCGCCGCGGCGCAGGCGGTCATCTACCTGATTTTCAATGAGGGCTACACCGCGACGGCCGGCGATACGCTGATCCGGCGGGATCTTTGCGCTGAAGCGATACGCCTCGCCCGGGTGCTCTGCGCGATCGATGTAGAAGAGCCTGAAAACCTCGGTCTCCTCGCGCTAATGCTGCTGCACGATTCCCGCCGGCAAGCGCGGGTCGACGCCGCCGGCGCGTTGGTGACGCTGGAAGAACAGGACCGCTCCGTGTGGGACCGTGAGCAGATTGCGGAGGGTCTGGCGCTTGTCGAGAGGGCGCTGCGGATGGGCCAGATCGGGCCTTACCAGTTGCAGGCGGCGATTGCCGCATTGCATGCCGAGGCCGAAAGTTCCGAGGAAACGGATTGGCGGCAGATCGCCGCGCTCTATGGCGAGCTGGCGCGACTCAATCCGAACCCCGTTGTGCTGCTGAACGGCGCCGTAGCGGTTGCGATGAGCGAAGGTCCGGGGCGCGGTCTCGAGCTCCTCGACGAACTCGGCGCCGCGGGAGAGCTCGACCGCTATCACCTGTTTCACGCCGCGCGCGCCGACCTGCTGCGGCGGCTCGGGTCGTTCCAAGCGGCGGCCGATGCCTATAGGCGCGCTCTCGCGCTGATGGCGAACGGCGTCGAGCGGGCTTATCTGGAGCGCCGCCTCGCCGCGTTGTGACCGCGCACGGCTTGCCCCAGCGCCAGCAAATGTGCCAGGGTCGCGGGATGCGAGCGCCAAATTTCTATTCCCATCCCGGCTTTGAGCGCGCCGGTCTGCGGCGCCGCGACACCGGCTGGATCGTCGAACGCATCGCCGATCCCGCGAGCCTCTTCATGCCGGTCTGGCGCAACCACAACCTGGTAGTCGAGCTCGGCGGCGGCCCGCGGGCGGCCGTGCTCGACGCCGCCGCAATCGCCGCGTTTCTTGGATCGAACGCTGAAGAACGGCTCGCGACCGGCGAGGTCGTCTTCCTCGGCGTGATCGAGGAGCGGGCGCACTTCGCGCTCGACCTGTCGCCGATCGAGGCGCCGCTCGAAATGCTCCGCTCCCCGGCGCTGGCGGCAAGCGGCGCCGCGGCCCCGGGGATGCGGTTCGCGGATCTGCGGCAAGTAGCGCCGCGTCTCGAGCGCCACGAAGGGGCGCTCTTGGCGCTCGCCCGCGCGATAATGTTCTGGCATTCGCGGCACCGCTATTGCGGGCTCTGCGGTAGTCCGACGCGCAGCGAGGAGGCGGGGCACATGCGCCGCTGTACCAATCCCGCCTGCAACACTATGCATTTTCCGCGCACCGACCCTGCCGTCATCATGCTGGTCGCCGACGGCGACCGCGCGCTCTTGGGGTGCAACAGGAACTTTCCGCTGCCCGGCATGTATTCGACGCTGGCCGGTTTTGTCGAGCCAGGCGAAAGCCTCGAAGACGCGGTCGCCCGCGAGGTGCGCGAGGAGACCGGGATCGAGGTCGGCGCTGTCCACTACCATTCCTCGCAGCCCTGGCCTTTCCCGGCCAACATCATGCTCGGCTTTGTCGCCGAAGCGCGAACCACCGAAATCACGATCGAGGACGGCGAGCTCGAAGACGCCCGCTGGTTCGAACGCGCCTGGCTCTTGTCGCACAAGGACGACGATACGTTCCGCCTGCCGCGTCTCGACTCGATCGCCCGCCGCCTCATCGAGGACTGGCTGTACGGGCGGTGAGCCGGTCGGCGAAGTTTAGTGGCGGTCGGCGGTGAGGGCGCTGCCCGGGTTCTTGACAAACGGCATCAGCACGAGGCTGACCGCGAACGCGGCGCCCAGCAGCATTAGCAGATCATTGTAGGTCAACACCAGCGCTTCGCGCTGCACGGTATCGGCCAGCAGCTTGATGGCGGCCCGCGCCGCGTCGCCCGAGATCAGCCCATCAAGCCGGCCAGTGAGCATCTCCAAAAAATGCTGCACCGCCGGGCGCGCCCCGTTGATGTGTTCGATCAACCGGTTCCAATGGAAATGCAGGCGGTTGTTCATCAGCGTCACGAGCGATGCCAGCGCGATCGCACCGCCGAGATCGCGTGTCAGATTGTAAAGCCCGGCGGCGTTTTTCAGCCGGTCCGGGGCCAAGGTGCCGAACGCGATCAGATTGGCGGGAATGTAGCAGCACATCAGCGCAACCCCGCGCAACGCTTGCGGCACGAGCAGCTCGGCAAAGCTCGCCTGATTGGTGAGACCCGCCGTCAGATACATCGCCACGGCAAAAAGCCCTATGCCGAACGCCAGCATGACGCGTAGATCCACGTTGCGGGCGATGTGCGTCGAGAACGGCGACATCGCCATCTGCGCCAACCCGGTGACGACGACGGTCTCACCGATTTGCAGAGCGTTGAAGCCGCGCACCTGTGCGAGAAAGAGCGGTATCAGATAGGTTGCGCTGTAGAGGCCGGTGCCGACGACGAAGGTGTAGAACGAGCCGATCGCGAAATTGGGATTGGTGAAGGCGCGCAGATCGACGATCGGCTGGTGGTAGGTCAGCACGCGCCAAAAGAACAAAACGGAGGCGGCCGTCGATACGACCACAGCCGCAAGTATTGAGTTGTCGGCTAGCCAATCCCAGCGTGGGCCTTCCTGAAGCGCGTATTGGAGGCAGCCGAGAAACAGCGCCATCAGCACGAGCCCGTAGAGGTCGAAATAGCGCAGCAGCGACCAATCGGGTTTGTCTATGTCGATCAGCCACCACACCGTGATCGCCACCGCAATGCCGGGCACTATGTTGACGAGGAACAGCCAGTGCCACGAAAACGTATCAGTCAAGAACCCGCCGATCGTCGGACCCATCGTCGATGACAGGTTGAGGATCAGCGAGATCAGCACCATCAATGTCGCCAGCTGCGGGCCGCGGAATTTCGTGTATATGACGGGAAACACCGAGGGTGTGATCGCGCCTCCGCTGAACCCCTGAAGCGCGCGGTAAAGGATCATCTGGCTGAGGCTCGTCGCAGTGGCGCATAATGCGCTCGCCGCAGTGAAGCCGAGCGTTGCGGTTACAAACAGCACGCGCGTCGACAACAGCCGCGATAGGGCTCCTGAGAGCGGCACCATGACGACATCGGCAATCAGATAGGCGGTCTGCACCCAGCTGATCTCGTCGGGACTGGCCGACAGCCCGCCCTGGATTTGGGTCAGCGAGCTGGTGACGATCTGGACGTCCATGATCGCCATGAAGAGCCCGAACACCATCGCAACGACGCCGACCCAGTCGCGCAGCCTGGGGCCCGCCGGCGCTGCGGCGGGAGTGGCCGGAGGGGCCGCAACGGTCGCCGGTTTCCGGACCGGCGCTGAAGGACGACGAGCAATCCCGACGCGGCGCAGCGCCGATGCCGGCGCTTCGCTCATCGCGGCTCGGCTCCGGCCGGCGCCGCTGCCGCCTGCTCGGCGCCGATGCCGGCGCCGCCTGCCCGGCGCGTATCGACGGTCACCGTGACGGAGAGGCCGGGACGCAATAGACCAGCGAGCGGGCTGTCTTCGGGCAGTGCAATCCGCACCGGTACCCGCTGCACGATCTTCGTGAAGTTCCCGGTCGCGTTGTCCGGCGGCAACAGGCTGAACTGGGCGCCGCTGCCTGGCGCGAAACTCTCGACGCGACCCTCCAGCGTCTGATCCGGATAGGCGTCGACCGAGACCTCGGCAAGCTGGCCGGGCCGCATCCGTGTCAACTGCGTTTCCTTGAAATTCGCGGTGACATAGAGGCGCGACAGCGGCACCAGGGACAATAGCTGCGTCCCGGCCTTGACGTATTGGCCGACCTGGCCGGCGCGATTGCCGGCCACACCGGAGATCGGCGCGCGGATCACCGTGTTGTCGAGATCATTCTTGGCGAGCTGAAGATTGGCGCGCGCCTGCTGGAGTCTGGCGTCTTCTTCGCGCTGTTGCGAATGCAGCACCGCGAGCTGATTTCGCTCCGCGGCGAGCGCGGCGCGGGCTTTGGCGAGCGCTGCTTCGGCTTTGCGGGCATCGGCCTCCGCCTGTTCGAAACGCTGCCGGCTGGCGAAATCGCTCGTCATCAGGGCGCTATAGCGCTTGTAGTCCTGCTGTGCCCGGGCGAGATCGGCCTCGCCCGACTGCACGGTCGCCGCCGCCTGGTCGATCATTGCCTGCTGCAGTTGGAGCCGGCTCTCATAGGTCGCAACCGAGGCCTCCCCAGTCGCGACCGCCGCTTCGGCCTGCGCCAACTTAGCCTTGAAGTCGCGGTCGTCGATGACGAATAGGATCTGGCCTTCGGTGACCTGCTGATTATCTGCGACTTTTACTTTCTTGATGTAGCCCTCGACCTTCGGGCTGATGATCGAGACGTCGCTCGCGACGTAGGCGTCATCGGTCGACTGCAGGAAGCGCAGCTCTTTCCACCAATACCAGCCGCCGCCGCCGGCCAGCGCAAGCGCCAGCAGGAGGAGCCCGATTACGAGCTTGTTGCGCATCCCTTGGTAAACTAAACCGTTCAGTTCACCCTTGCGAGAAATTGAGATAACGGCTAGAGGGTGTCAAGCGATTGTGTCGGCAAACATGGCAGGCATGATGGAGTCTATCCGCGAGCGCAATCAAGCGCCGGCCGGCAAGGTGGAAAGCATCCTGGCGGCCGCCAAGCGGACCTTTCTCGCCGGCGGATACGGCGCCGTCAGCATGGATACAATCGCTCGCGAGGCCGGGGTATCGAAGGCGACCGTCTACGCCCATTTCGGCAGCAAAGAGGAATTGTTCGGCGCTGTCATCGGCCGCGAGAGTGGGCGGTACTTCGCCCGCTTCACGGCGGGCGAACTCGACCCCGGCGACGTTCGGACGTCGCTGACCGTGCTGGGGCGTCGCTTTCTCGAACTCGTGCTGTCTCCCGACGCGATCGCGCTTCACCGCGTTCTTCTGGGCGAGGTCACGCGCTTCCCGGCGCTCGGCGAGGTGTTCTGGCGCGCCGGACCGGAACGCCAGCGCGTGCAGATCGAGGCCTTTCTTCAGAGCGCGGTCGCTTGCGGCACATTATCCGTGCCAGACCCCCGGCTCGCCGCTGAGCATTTCGTCTCGCTGGTGCGGGCCGACGTTCAGCTGCGGCACCTGCTGCGCCTCGACGCCGAGGCCGCGGAGAGCGAGATTCACACGACCGTCGAAGCGGCGGTCGATACGTTCATTCGCGCTTTTGCATCTCGAGCCGCCGATGCCCGCTTTCGGGCTACGGCCGGGCGACCGGGCCACGGCTATCCGGAGCCGTCGCCGATTTCTCTCTCCAGTCCTTCGAGCACGGGGTCAGCGGCGGCGGCACCGCGACGCCGTCTACCCGGATCTCGCCGACGCGCTCGTTGAAGAAGCAGAGATAGCCTTTGATTTTGGGGCATTCCGGGATCGGCTCGGGGTAGCTCCACACGAGATCAGGGAATACCTCGCCGTCGATCTTGACTGAGTAATACCGCGCTTTTCCCTTGTATGGGCAGCGGCTGACGGTGTCGCTCGGCGCCAGCAGCTCCGTCCGCACGTCCTCGGGTGGGATGTAGTAGCGGGTCGGCAGGCGGGTTTCGAAAAGAAACCGCGCGCGCCTCGTCTCGGCGACGACTTGACCGCCGACAGTGACCTGAATCGGGCGCGACGAATCCAGCACGTCGACCCGTTTATAGGGGTCGCGCGGGTGAACGAAAATCTCTTCGTCCTCCTCATACCAGGCATCGACGCGATCCCAATAAAAGGCGACGAACTCCCTGATCGCCGCCACTTCCTCGAAGGGTTCGGGATATCCCCATACCGCATTCTCCGACACCTTGCCGCCCACGTTGATCGTCCAGTAGGAAGCGGCCCCCTTGTAGGGGCAGAAGGTGTGATGGTCGGTCGCGGTCATTCGGTCCATCCGCACGTCCGAGCGCGGGAAATAGTAAACCGGCAGATGCCGCGTCTCGAAGAGGAGGTGCGCATTCGTGCTGTCGGCGACGGTTTCACCATTGAATTTGACGCGCACGCGCCGCGGCGAGGGCTCGAACAAAATCTTGTAGTCGGGATTTGTCTTGAAACCGGATTGCTGGGTTGGCGTCGCCATCATCGGCTCCCTCTAGAGGTCTGTTGACGAGCATGATCGACTTTACCACCCTGCTCAATGCCTTTACCGCTGCCGTTATGGCAAATGACGGCCAGCGGCTCGCAATGCTATTCACCGAAGACGGAACTTATGAGGACGGCTTCTTCGGAGCCCATACCGGCAGGGCAGCGATCGCGCGAATGCTGCAGCGGTTCCATGAGACTGGCCGCGACTACCTCTGGGAGTTCAACGACCCGGTCAGCGATGGGACGACCGGATATGCGCGCTTTTGCTTCAGTTATGCCTCGCTTTTGCCGGAGAGCGCGGGCCGCTCCGTCCTGTTCGAAGGAATGAGCTGTTTTCATCTGCGCGGCGGGCTCATTGCGCACTACCGCGAAGCCTTCGACCGCGGCCTCGCGCTCGTCCAGCTCGATTTCCCGGCGGAACGCATCAGGCGCATCTTGCAGAAAATCGCGGCGCTGCAAAACGCAACCCCTGCGGCGCGCCGCCACCTCGACCGGTTTTTGCTCCGATAGCTTCCGCAGACTCGCAATGTCGCCCTATGTTATGGCCGTGGCATGGAGGACGAGATGACGCAGGCGAGCCGCTTTCGCGATCTGCTGAAGCAGGATGGGATGGTCGTGGCGCCCGGGGCGTATGATTGCATCACCGCCAAGCTCATCGCGCAGGCCGGTTTCGCCGCCGTTTACATGACCGGCGCGGGCACCGCTGCGACATTGGGCTATCCCGATTTTGGCCTCGTTACAATGTCGGAAATGGTGGCCAATGCCGCGCGCATCGCCGCCGCCGTCGAAGTGCCCGTCATCGCCGACGCCGATACCGGCTATGGCAATGAGCTCAACGTCTTTCGCACGGTTCGCGAGTACGAGAAGAGCAGTGTCGCCGGCATCCATATCGAGGACCAGGAATTTCCCAAGAAATGCGGCCATCTCGAAGGCAAGCAGGTCATCCCGCGCGACGAGTACACGGCCAAGATCCGCGCGGCCGCCGCGGCCCGCCGCGACCCGGATTTCGTGATCATCGCGCGCACCGATGCGCGCGCCGTCGCCGGTCTCGACGAGGCCATCGTCCGCGCGAACGAGGCGCTCGCCGCCGGCGCCGATATGGCGTTCGTCGAGGCGCCGCAGACGCTGGACGAGGTCGCGACGGTGCCGCACCGGGTCGGCGGCCCCTGCCTCCTCAATGTCGTGCGCGGGGGCAAGACGCCCGATCTCGATCTCAAAGAGGCCGAGGCGATGGGCTATAAACTCGCGATCGTGCCGGGCATGCTGCTGCAGGGCGTCGTTGCCGTATGCGACCGGATGCTGGCCGAACTGAGGACCGGCCACCGCCATCCCGAGCCGGTCCAGGAGATCGCGGTGCCTGAGATGTTCCGCCGCTTCGGCGCCGACGAGTGGGACGCGCTGCGCAATCGGTTCCGTGCAGCACCCGGCGAGCGGCAAGCGGCGGAGTAGCGATTGCCGCCAGCACGATCCGAGCTCGCCCCTCACCCCGACCCTCTCCCCGCGAACGGGGCGCGGGAGCAGAAAGCACCTCGCCCCGCATCAGCGGGGAGAGGGAGGGGCCCGCGCAGCGGGAGGGCGAAGGGCTTCCTCCAAGAGAGGCTCGCAGATCGTGTGCTATACCGCGATGGGCTGATCCTCGTGGTCGACAAGCCGGCAGGAATCGCCGTGCATCCCGGGCCAGGCGGAGGACCTGACCTCGAAAGCAGCTTCGACGAACTGCGCTTCGGTCTGCCGCATCCGCCAGCGCTCGCCCATCGGCTCGATCGCGATACGAGCGGTTGCCTCGTCCTGGGCCGGCATCCAAAGGCGCTGCGCCGCCTCGGCGCATTGTTCGCCGAAGGGCAGGTGGAAAAGGTCTATTGGGCTGTCGTCGAGGGCCGGCCGCCTGAGCCGGAGGGGCGACTCGAGAGCGGTCTGAAAAAGCTGACGCGCGGCACCGGTTGGCGCATGGTCGTCGATCCCGGCGGGCGTCGGGCAATCACCGATTACCGGGTCTGCGGCGTCGGCGACGGGCGCGCCTGGCTCGAACTGCGGCCGCGCACCGGCCGGACCCACCAATTGCGTGTGCATTGTGCCATGCTGGGTTGCGCCGTTGCGGGCGATGCTGTCTACGGCGACCCCGGGAGCCGCGGGTCGCTCCAGCTCTACGCCCGCTCGATCAAATTGCCGCTTTACCCGGGGCGTGCGCCGCTCGCAGTTGCCGCTCCGGTCCCGCCCCATATGAGGCAGGCGCTCGAAAAGCTCGGCTATCAGGAGACAGCGACGGCATGATCCCGCGCTACAGCCGGCCGGAGATGGCCAACATCTGGTCGCCGGAGCACTACTTCCGCATCCAGCTCGACATCGAGACATATGCGTGCGAGGCGCAGGAGAAACTCGGCGTCATTCCGAAGGGCGTGGCTCACGCGGTGCGTGAGCGCGGTGCGTTCGAGGTCGAGCGCATCCGCGAGATCGAACGCGACGTCCATCACGAGACGATCGCCTTTCTGACCAATCTCGCCGAGCACGTCGGCCCCGAGGCGCGTTTCGTGCACCAGGGCATGACGTCGAGCGATGTGCTCGACACCTGCTTTGCGGTGCAGTTGAAAGAGGCGGCGGACATATTGCTTGCCGATCTCGACACACTGCTTGCGGTGCTGAAGCGCCGTGCTTTCGAGCACAAACTGACGCCGACGATCGGGCGCAGCCACGGCATCCATGCTGAGCCGACGACGTTCGGATTGAAGCTCGCCGGCCACTACGCCGAATTCGCGCGCAACCGCGCCCGCCTCGCCGCGGCGCGTAAGGAGGTCGCGACCTGCGGAATTTCCGGCGCGGTCGGGACCTTCGCGAATATCGATCCGCGCGTCGAAGCGCATGTCGCGAAGAAGCTCGGCCTCGAGCCCGAGCCGATTTCGACGCAGGTGATCCCACGCGACCGCCACGCGCAGTTCTTCATGACCTTGGCGCTCGTGGCGGCGGCGGTCGAGCGGCTCGCTACCGAAATCCGGCATCTGGCGCGCACCGAGGTGCGCGAGGCTGAGGAATATTTTGCCGTCGGGCAGAAGGGCTCCTCAGCGATGCCGCACAAGCGCAATCCCATCCTCGCCGAGAATTTGACCGGCCTCGCGCGCCTCGTCCGCTCGGCCGTCGTGCCGGCGCTCGAAAACGTCACGCTGTGGCACGAGCGCGACATATCGCATTCCTCGGTCGAGCGGGTCATCGCGCCCGATGCGACGATCGCGCTCGATTTCGCATTGGCCCGCCTCGCCGGGCTGTTGGACCGCCTCGTCGTCTATCCCGAGCGCATGCGGCAGAACCTCGAGGCGCTCGGCGGTCTTGTCGACTCGCAGCGCGTGCTGTTGGCACTGACCCAAGCGGGCATGAGCCGCGAGGACGCCTACCGCGCGGTGCAGCGCAATGCAATGGCCGCGTGGGACGGCAAGGGCCGCTTCTCGGACCGATTGGAGCAGGACCCGGAAGTGACCCGATTTCTCGACCCGCAAGCGATCGACAGCCTGTTCGACCTCTCCTACCACCTAAAACACGTGGACACGATCTTCGCCCGCGTATTCGGCTAAGCGCCGGCGTCAGCAGGCGTAATAACGCCGATAATAGGGGTCCCAACAGCTCCGCGGCGGGTAATACGGGGCAGCCGGATAATAGGCCGGGGCCGGCGGGTAATAGTACGAGTAAGGATAATAGTAGGGGTTGTAGTATGGGTTAGCCGCGGCCCCCAGCATTGTCCCTGCCGCAAAGGCGCCGAGCCCGATCCCCACTCCGGCCCCGGGACTGAGGGCGTGCGCGGGCTGCGGGATGGTGGTCAACCCAACTGCAGCAAGCAGCGCGGCCCCAATGGCCAGCACCCGACTCGATCGCGCAAACAGCTTACCAAAGGTCATTTGCTACTCCTGCACTTAGACTGCGGCACTGACAAGTTTGCTGTCTCGACCGCTGTTCTATTCAGTGATAACGGTCGTCATCCCCGCGAATTCCAATTCCGGTCGCTCAGTGGCCTTTTCTCGTCTAATTTTGGGTTCGAGCCGTGATTGCAGATTTCTGATTCCTCATGCGGCTGACGGATGAAGAAAAGGCGATGCTGGTGGGCGCGCTTGGCGAGCCGAGGCGCTGGGCGATTGCGCACCAGATCGCGGTCGGCGAGTTCTTCGATGCCGCAGATTTCGTGCCTGTGTCGCAGGCGCATATCATGGCCGACACCGAGTCACTGGGCGAGGCGGGGGTGCGGTTTCTCGAAGGCCTCGCCGCCACACCCGAAGAGGAGCGGCGCGTGCGGGTGCCAACGATCACCGATCCGCGCGGGATCGATTTCGCGGTCTATCGCCGCTTGGGGCAGACGCCGGAGATGGCGGCGCTCGAAACCCGCGCGATCGCAGCGCTGCGCGCCTTTGGCGTGCTGATGACCGATACCTGCATCAATTACCAGACGATCATGGCGCCGGTCCGCGGCGATCATCTCGCCTATGGCGACACCGGCGTCGTCATCTATTCAAACAGCGTGCTCGGCGCGCGCAGCAATTTCGAGGGCGGGCCGTCGGCGCTCGCCGCGGCGCTGACTGGCCGCACGCCGCGCTACGGCTATCATCTCGATGGATACCGGCGCGGCACGCGGCGGTTTCGATTGACGGTGAGCCCGGCCGATTTCAGCGAATGGGGCGCGGTGGGCGGCATCATCGGCGAGGCTTGCGGCTCCTATTGGGAAGTGCCGGTGATCGAGGGCGTCGAGACGGCGCCCACTAGCGATGCGCTGAAGCATTTCGGCACCGCGCTGGCGAGCTTCGGCTCGACGGCTCTCTTTCACATCCCGGGCATCACCGCCGAGGAGGCGGCATTCGCGGGATCGCCGCCGGCGGCCGCCGCAATCGGGCGTTCCGAGATCGCGGCCTTTCTCGCGCGTTATGCGGCGCGCGGAGACCAGCTCGACGTCGTCGTCTTTGGCGCGCCGCAACTCTCGCTCTTCGAGATGGAGGCAGTGGCGCAGGCTCTGGACGGGCGGCGGGTGCATCCCGAGGTGACCGTGATCGTCACGACCTCGCCCGAGATCAAGCACGCCGCCGACCGCATGGGACTGACGCGCCGCATCGAAGCCGCGGGCGCGGTCGTCGCCCAAGGGATCTGCTTTTACCAGAGCTACGCGCGCGAGATGGCCGAAGCGAATGGCTGGACACGCCTGATGACGAATTCCGCGAAGCTCGTCAACATCATCGGCGGCTATGGCTACCGGCCGACCTTGGCGAGCTTGGAGCGCTGCGTCGCCTCGGCCGTCGCCGGGCGGGTGCTGTAGTGCCGGTCCTGCTACGCTGCCACAAGGGCATCGGCCCGACCGTGACGGGGACCACGCTAGTCGCCGCCGATAACTTCAGCGCACGCTATGATCTCGACCGCGGCAAGGGGATCTTCTCGCGCCCGAGCCACAAGCTCGCCGGACAGAGCTATGTGGAGCGCATCCTCGTCCTCGACACCGCGAAAGGCGGGGTTGCCACCGCCTGGATGCTCCATGAAATGAAGGTGCGCGGCATCGTTCCGCGCGCACTGATCTTCAACCGCGTCAATCCGATACTTGCGCAGGGCGCGGCGTTTGGCGGTGTCGTGCTGGTCGATCGCTTCGACGGCGATGTGACGCAAATCTTTCGCACCGGCGATGAGTTGCGCATCGATCCTGCCGCCGGCATCGTCGAGATACTAAACCGCGATCGGTAAACTCCCATATAACCGGGGCTGGCATCACCCGGAGACCTCCGATGTCGACGACCTGGCGTTATGTACTCCCCGTCGAGCAGACCGAATGGAAATTCGACGGCAATACCGAGACCTTTTTTACCTGGGAATACGACGAGCCGCGGGAGGCGCTGCTGCAGCTCTACGCCAAGGGCAAAAAGCAGCAATGGGACGCCGCCGACCGGATCGACTGGTCGCTCGACCTCGATCCCGAGAACCCGATGATGCTCGATGACCGGGTCGTCCACATCTGGGGCACCGACCTCTGGAACCGGATGGACGAGAAGGAGAAAAGCCGGGTCCGCCACCACCTGCAAGCCTCGCAAATCTCGCAATTCATGCATGGCGAGCAGGGTGCGCTGATCGCGACTGCGAAGATCGTCCAAACGGTGCCCGAACTCGACGCGAAATTCTACGCCGCGACGCAGGTCATGGACGAGGCGCGCCATGTCGAAGCCTATTCGCGGCTGCTACACGAGAAATTCGAGCTCGCCTACCCGATTACACCCGGTCTCAAGGCATTGCTCGAACAGGGGCTCACCGACAGCCGCTGGGATATGACCTATCTGACGATGCAGATCCTCATCGAAGGGCTGGCATTGGCCGCATTCCAGCGAATTCGCGACCAGTCGAAGAACCCGTTGGCGTCGGCAGTCAACGCCTATGTGATGCAGGACGAGGCCCGCCATGTCGCGTTCGGCCGGCTCGCGCTGCGCGATTTCTACCCGCAACTCACCGATGCCGAGCGAAAGGAGCGGGAGGATTTCGTCGTCGCCGCCTGCTGGCACATGCGCGACCGGTTCAACCAACGCGAAGTGTGGGAACGGCTCGGTCTGCCGGTCGAAGAATGCCTCGAAATCGTCGATCAGTCCGAATCGATGAAGCTTTTCCGCAGCCGCATCTTCAGCCGCATCGTGCCGACCGTTAAGGACATCGGCCTGTGGGGCCGGCAGGTGCGGGAAGCCTTCGCAGCGATGGGCGCGATTGAATTCGCCGAGGTCGATGCCGGAGCGCTGTTGGCGAATGACGCCCGCGTCGCCGAAGAATTCGACGCCCGCACGCGGCTGCGCGACGCAGAGGCGCGCTAATCCGAGCTACGGCGGATACGCGCAGCGCGACCCGCCGGATAGTGGCGGAATACGCTTTCGCTCTTCCGCCATACAGCTGTCGCTGCTGATCGCGTCACTCCGGCAGGCCGAAGACTTCTTCGGGTTCGAAGAGGCCGCGCACCGGGTGGAAGCCGAGCGAGACGAGCGGGCGCGGGCAAACCCTGGCGAAGGCGCTGGAGACCAGGATCGGGCGCAAGAGCCGCTTCGTGAGGCCCTCGATGCGGGAGGCGAGGTTCACCGCCGGGCCGATGACGGTAAAGTCGAGCCGGTCGGCGGCTCCGACATTGCCGAAAATCACCTCCCCCAAATGCAGCCCGATCCCGATCCTGACCTCCGTCCGTCCGGCCGCGCGTCGTGCCCGGTTGACGAAGCCGAGCCTTTCCAGGCCCTCGAGCGCGGCCTCCAGCGCCTGCACACTCGCCTCCGAAAAATCGTCGTCATCCGCGGCCGGAAAGATCGACAGCACGCCGTCGCCCATGAATTTGAGGGTTTCGCCCTTGCGCGCCTCGACCGGCGTGACGATCGCGTCGAAATAATCGTCGAGAAGCTCGATTACCTCCGCGCCCGGCAGCCGGTCCGACAAGGCGGTGAAGCCGCGCATATCGGTCATCATGATGACCGCGCGCAGCTGTTCCCCCTGCGCCCGCTGGATTTGTCCGGCGAGCACGCGCCTCCCCGCCTGCGGCCCCAGATAGGTGTCGAGCAAATCCTCGGTGATCCGACGGATCTCCCGCGCTTCGACGATGGCGGCGAGCGCCGGATTGATCTCTTCGAGCTTGGCGATGTCGGCTTCGCTGAACCCTTCCGGCCGGTCGGTCGCCCAAGCCACCACCGGGAAGCGTTGGAACGTGCGATTGAGCGCGAGCGCGAAATAATCGGTGGCGCCCGCGCTCCGTATCTTCGACAGCAACGGATACTCGGGCGTATCATTGATGAGGCGGCGGCGGAACGGCGTCCCGCGCTCGATCGTCGCGCGGATCGGGCTGCGCAAAAACTCCTCGCTGCCCTCGCTGCCTTGCAGGATGCGATACCGTTCGATGAAGTTGCGCTCACGCATCCAGCGCGCCCCGATGCCGCGGATCTGCGGATGCAAAGTGCCGATGTTTAGAGTTGCGCGCCACAGCGGCACACCATCGCCGACAAGACGCCAACACAGCTCGTCAAACAGCTCGATGCCGCTGTCGATGTGCGGCCCCTCGCGCAGGATCCAGCGCCCCACCTCTCCGCCCGGTATCGGGGCACCCAAGCTGGTGTAGACGGCCTCGGTTCGGAAGAATTCTTCGCCGCTCGCCGTCGCGTCGGCCGGGACGTCCAGGGGCATGCTCGTATCCATTGGCAGCACAGATGAGATCGGCACGCCCGAGGCGTCCGCTACGCCGGATTAAATAGGCAACGTCGCGGCCATTGCGATGAGCAAGTGCTTCACTTGACGGTGAAAAGTATTCTGGATGAGCATGGTCGATCGCAGCGGAGAGACGCGAATGCCCACCTTCAGTACTCGGCCGGAGATCTGCGGCACCTTCGGGGTCGTGGCTTCGACCCATTGGATTGCATCCGCGGTCGGAATGAGCGTGCTGGAGAGAGGCGGGAATGCGTTCGATGCGGCGGCCGCTGCCGGCTTTACGTTGCAGGTCGTCGAGCCGCATTTGAATGGACCACTGGGCGAGGCCCCCGTCCTGGTTTGGAACGAGGCCAATCGCCGCTGTGAGATGATCTGCGGCCAGGGCGTTGCGCCTGCCGCTGCGACTATCGGGCGCTTCCGCGAGCTCGGCCTCGACCTGATCCCTGGCACCGGGCTGCTCGCCGCATGCGTCCCAGGTGCGTTCGGCGCTTGGATGCGGCTGTTGCGCGATCACGGCACACTACCGCTGACCGACATTCTCGGCCCCGCCATCGGTTACGCCGAAAGGGGCTATCCGGCGGTCGCCCGCATCGGCGAAACCGTCGCCGCGGTCGCCGAGCTGTTCCGCCGCGAATGGCCGAGTTCGGCCGCGGTCTATCTGCCGAATGGCGCGCCGCCCCCGTCGGGACGGCTGTTCCGCAACCCGGCTCTCGCCGCGACCTATCGCCGTGTCCTCGCCGCAGCCGATAATGGCGGGCGCGACAGCCAGATCGAGCGGGCCTGCGATGCCTGGTACCGCGGCTTTGTCGCAGAGGCGATCGACCGGTTCTGCCGCCGCGAGAAAGTGTTCGACTCCTCCGGCCGAAGTCATGGCGGGCTGCTGACCGGCGATGACTTAGCGCGCTGGGAGCCGCCGGTCGAAGCGCCGCTCACCTTCGACTATCGCGGCTATACCGTCGCGAAAGGCGGCCCATGGAGCCAGGGGCCGGTGCTGCTGCAGCAACTGGCGCTGCTGCAAGACTTCGATCTCGATGCGCTCGATCCGCTGGGACCCGATTTCGTCCATACCGTCGTTGAATGCGCCAAGCTCGCCTTTGCCGATCGCGAGGCCTGGTACGGCGATCCTGACTTTGTCGACGTACCGATTCGGACATTGCTCAGCCAGAGCTACAACGACGCCAGACGGAGATTGGTGAGCAACAGCGCCTCGCTCGATCTGCGCCCCGGCCGGCCGGATGGCCGCCTGCCGCGGGTGCTCGCCGGAGGGCGTGAAACGATTTTCGCGGCTGCCGGGCTCGGCGAGCCGACCGTGACCGAACACGGCCTTGTTGCCGGCGACACCTGCCATGTCGACGTCATCGACCGCTGGGGCAATATGCTCTCGACGACGCCGAGCGGCGGCTGGCTGCAGAGCTCACCGGTGATCCCCGAGCTCGGCTTCTGCCTTGGCACGCGCATGCAGATGTTCTGGCTCGAAGAGGGGCTGCCGGCGAGTCTCGCGCCCGGCAAGCGTCCGCGCAGCACGTTGTCGCCGTCGATGGCGTTCAAGGATGGCGAACCCTACCTTGCCTTTGGCACGCCCGGCGGCGACCAGCAGGACCAATGGTCGCTGTTGATGTTCCTGCATCATGTCCATCATGGCATGAACCTGCAGGAGGCAATCGACTGCCCGGCCTTCCACACCGAGCACATGCCAAGCTCGTTCTACCCGCGCGCGGGGCAGCCGGGCCTCGTAGCGCTCGAGAGCCGTTTCCCGGAAGCGAGTTGCGCTGGGCTGGCGCGCCGCGGCCACCGCCTGCACGTCGGGGAGCCATGGTCGGAAGGCCGTCTTTCCGGCTGCGCCCGCGAGGACACCTCCGAGGGTCGCGTTCTCAAAGCCGCGGCCAACCCCCGCGGCATGCAAGGCTATGCCGTCGGGCGGTAATCGTGAGATCGGTCGTTCGCGGGGCGCTCAACCCACCCTACGAAATTCGGTCGTAGGACAGGTTAAGCGCTAGCGCGCGTCAGGCGCTATGGAAGACGAGGGTTCTGATCTCGATGCTCTCGCGAGGGCGCGCATCGGGCGGGGTCGTCGGATCGGCGAACGACGTGTGCGGCATGAAGCGCGCCGGGATGTCGGTTTTCGTGTCGGCGATCTTCAGCAATAACGCCTCGTCGCGCCGCATCTCCGGCACGTAATACCATTGGTGCGCCGGGTTGTATTTCACCGAATAGGTCTCGCCGACCCGATGGCGATAAACCAGGTCGGAGGGCACGAGGTCCTCGGAGTTGACGGTACGGGAATCGCACACTGCGAGCGGCGCGTCTTGCAATGGACTGAAAAGCGGACGCCACAGGTTGATGACCTGGACACGGCCCTTCAGCAGTTCTTCCGCCTCGTCCGGCAATAGGTCGCGAACGCGCTGTGGTCCGGATTTCGCGGTGTGATCGACGTGAACGCGGGTGGCCGGCTGGCGCGGTCCGCCGGTTGTGCGGTCTTTAAGGCCCGGCACGCGGCGGCGCTGCAAGTGGTCGAAAATAAACACGCGGCTGGCGCCGGTCACCTCCTTGATGATCCGCTCGGCCTCTGGGTAGTAGACGCGGCGGACTTCGTCGTCGTCCCAGAAGTCCCGAACGGCGCTGCGACGCTCAACGAGCGCAAAACCCTGCGCGTCGAGCGACATATCGGAGGAAATCGGCCGCATGTCGTGGATCCGCATTGTATGGGGATCATAAGTCATGTTCGAGCGCTGCTCGCCTTCCGCCAACTCGTAAGCGTAATAGCGCGGCCGCTCAGTCATCGGACCGAGATAGTTCAGTTCGGCCTCGACATAGGGCAGGGCGTCGGTATTGCTCATGTCAACTCCTCCGTGATTTGCGCGTTAGGATCGAATAGGCCTCAGAACGGCGGAAATCTGTAATAGTCCGAAGGCACACTGTGTTTTGAATGTGGCGTCGGCTGTGCCAGAGCCAGCACGACGCGCCGCCACCATTTGCCGATAGCATTGCCCGCCAGGGCCAACAAAATCATTACTCCCTCCAGAACGGCTTGTTGATCAGGAATTCCGCATCGGCGCGGGTGAGCCCGATGTCCTTCAGCATTCTGTCGTCGAGCTCGGCAAGCCGGGCGCGGTCGCGGCTGCGCCGGCGCCATTCGCGCACCGTCGTGACGACATGGTTCGCGGCATCGTTTAGCGCGAGAACCGCATTGCGTTGCTGAGGCCGGCCCCGGGTTTGATTCCAGTGGATCGACACCATATGAGTTCTCCTAATGTCGGGCGAGCGCAGACAGCGCACTATCCCGAACTAACTTGCCGGCAAATGGGGGCTATAATGTCCCTTGACAAACGAGAGTTTCTCATTGACGGCTTAGATTTGCTCAACCGACATGAACAGCCATCTGCCCCCGTTGAGTGCTTTGCGGGCTTTTGAAACGGCCGCCCGCCACCTGAGTTTCAGCAAAGCCGCCGACGAGTTGCACGTCACGCCGGCGGCGATCAGCCACCAGATCCATGCGCTGGAGGACGATCTCGGGGTTCGGCTGTTTCACCGCATGAACCGCTCGATCGAGCTGACCGCCTCCGGGCGCGTACTTCTGCCTGGGCTTTCCGAAGCCTTCGCCGGCATCCAATCCGCGGTCGGCCGGTTGCGCACGCATAACGACACCGGCGCGTTGACCGTGACTGCTTCGCCTTCCGTGGCTGCGAAATGGCTGGTGCCGCGCCTGCAGCGCTTTCAGCAGCAACGTCCGCAGGTCGATGTGCGGATCTCGGCCACCGACGAGATTGTCGATCTGACCAAAGGCGATTTCGACATTGCGATCCGCTACGGCTGCGGCAAATATCCAGGCCTTGACGTCGAGCTGCTGTTCACGAACGAGGTGTTTCCGGCCTGCAGCCCGCAACTGCTGACCGCGGGCCCGCCGCTGCGCACCCCCGAGGACCTGTTGCGACATACCCTCATTCACGATCAGGCGGTCGAGCGCGATCCGTTGGTGCCGACCTGGTCGATGTGGCTCAAGGCCGCCGGCATAAAGGACGTTCGGGCATCGGCCGGGCTTACCTTCAACAGTATCTACCTGGCGCTTGATGCCGCGATCGCAGGCCATGGCGTCGTGCTGGCCTACAGTACGATCGCCGCCGCCGACCTCGCCGCCGGCCGCCTTGTCCGGCTGTTCTCGCTCGCGCTGCCTGACCAGTTCGCGTATTACATCGTTACCGCGCCGGGAGCGCTCGAACGCACGAAGGTGCGCGTCTTCCGCAATTGGTTGCGCCAGGAAGCGGATCGCCCGCACGACGTGGCACCCTAGGTGCGAGGCTGCTACCGTAGCAGCAGATTGAGCTCGTTGCTGGGAGGAGAGGAATGCAGTTTGGCTTTGGCGCGCCGGTCAGCGGGCCGCTTTCGATGCCGGACAATCTCGCGCGCCTCGTCGTCGAAGGCGAGGCGATGGGATACGATTACGCGACGATCAGCGACCACGTTGTTATTCCTCGCGATATTGAAGCCAAATATCCCTACAGCGACACCGGCGAATTCCCGAGCCGGTCGCGCGGCGACCGACACGAACAGCTGACCGCGGTCGCCTTCATTGCCGGCAAGACCTCGAGGCTGCGCCTCGTCACCTCTGTTACGGTAGTACCGCACCGTCCAGCAGTGCTGCAGGCCAAGATGCTGGCGACAATCGACGTTCTGTCGAATGGCCGGCTGACCTTTGGCGTCGGCGCCGGATGGATGAAGGAAGAGTTCGCAGCGCTGGGAGTGCCGCCATTCCCCGAGCGCGGGGCCGTCACTGATGAATACCTCAGCGCGTTTGTCGAGTTGTGGACCAAGGACGAACCGCGCTTCGAGGGCCGCCACGTCAAATTCGCGAACATCCTGTTCGAGCCGAAACCAGCGCAGAAGCCGCACCCGCCGATCTGGGTGGGCGGCGAAAGCGGTCCGGCATTGCGTCGTACAGCGCGGATCGGCGACGCTTGGTACCCGATTGGTACGAACCCGCAACACCGGCTCGACTCGATGAAGCGGTTCGAAGCGGGCGTCGACCGGCTGCGCCGGTTGACCCGCGAGGGGGGCCAGGATCCATCGAAGATGGGCCTCGCTTACCGCATCACGAGCTGGGGCAAATCGTTACCGGACCGCGCGGACGACGGCGAACGTCGGCTGTTTTCCGGCGAGACGGCGGACGTCATTGCCGATCTGCGGGCGTTCCGCGATTTCGGCGTCGGCCACGTCGATTTCAATTTTGAAGGCGCTACCGTCGACACGATGCTCGCGAATATGCGGCGCTTCCGGGAGGGTGTGCTGGCAAAGGTGTAAGGGTTTTGCACAGAGAAACATAGTCGAGGCACATTCCACCTCGCCATACCGGCGAAGGCCGGGATCCACGGGATGTCTGGGTCCCGGCCTTCGCCGGGACGACAAGGCTAGCGCCTTCTGTGTTCGCTGTGTCTCTGTGGTGAATCGAATTCAAAGGAGCAGCCGTTGCTGAAGCTCGGATACAAGGCGTCGGCCGAACAATTCGGACCGCGCGAACTCTTGGATTTTTCCTGCCTGGCCGAGGAGGTCGGGTTCGACTCGGTGTTCGTCAGCGACCATTTCCAGCCATGGAAGCATACCGGCGGACATGCGCCGTTTTCATTCGCTTGGCTGGCGGCGTTGGGCGCCAAGACGCGGCGTGTGCAGATCGGCACGAGCGTCGCAACGCCGACTTTCCGCTATCATCCCTCCATCGTCGCGCAGGCGTTCGGCACACTCGGAGTGCTGTTTCCCGACCGGGTCGTGCTGGGGGTGGGCACGGGCGAGTCGTTGAACGACGTGCCGGCAACGGGCATGAAATGGCCCGGCTTCAAGGAACGGCAGAGCCGGCTGCGCGAAGCACTTGCGTTGATCCGCCGGCTGTGGACCGAAGAGCGCGTCACCTTCGAAGGTCAATATTACCGCACCTTGGCGGCGACGATTTACGACCGACCGCAAAAGCCGGTGCCGATCTGGATCGCCGCCTCGGGTCCGACCGCCGCGGCGATGGCGGGCGAGCTCGCCGAGGGGTTCATCTGCACCAGCGGCAAGGGCGAGGCGCTCTACCGTGATACGCTGCTGCCAAAGCTGGATGAGGGCCTCAAACGAGCCGGACGGCCGGGCAACAGTATCGAGCGCATGATCGAGGTGAAGGTCTCGTTCGATACCGATCCTCGGCGGGCGATGGAGGACACGCGGCATTGGGCGGCGCTCGCCTTGACCCCGGAGGAGAAGACGGGCGTCGAGGACCCGCGAGAGATGGAGCATCTGGCCGAGGCCTTGCCGCTCGAACGGGCGGCGAGCCGCTGGATCGTCTCAGCCGATGCCGAGGAGCAGCTGGCGCAGATCCGCCCCTATGCCGAGCTCGGCTTCACGCATCTCGTCTTTCACGCGCCTGGCCCCGACCAAGCCCGGTTCTTAAAGCTCTACGCCGAACAAGTGCTGCCGCTGCTGCGGACGAAACTGGGCTGAAGCAATGCCCTTCAGCGCCGTCACGCTGATACCGTTGCGCGGCATTAAGCTAGTCGAGCAGGGCGACGATCTCGGCGCGATCGCCATCAATGCGTTCGAGGCGAACGGTCTGGCGCCGGAAGCCGGCGATGTGCTCGTGGTGGCGCAGAAGATCGTGTCCAAGGCCGAGGGGCGGTATCTCGACGTTATGAGCGCGACGCCCTCTGAACGGGCGGTCGCGCTCGCCGCCGAGCTTGGCAAGGACGCGCGTTTCGTGGAGGTCGTGTTGTCGGAATCAAAGCGGGTCGTGCGCCATCGACCGGGCCTCCTGATCGTGGAGCACCGGCTCGGTTTCGTGATGGCGAATGCCGGCATCGATCATTCGAATGTGGCGTCAGAGGATGAGAGCGAGCGCGTGCTGCTGTTGCCGCGAGACCCGGACGGCTCAGCGCGCGCGCTGCACGATCATTTGGCGCACTTTTTTGAGACGCCGATCGCCGTAATCATCAGCGACAGCTTTGGCCGGCCCTGGCGCAAGGGAACCGTCGGCGTCGCGCTCGGTGTCGCGGGGCTGCCTGCGCTCATCGACATGCGCGGCCGTCCCGATCTCTTCGGGCGCCCGCTGCAAGTGACCGAAACGGGCTTTGCCGACGAGATCGCTGCCGCGGCCGGGCTGCTGATGGGGCAGGCCGACGAGGCCGTACCGATCGTGCTGGTGCGCGGGCTCAACTGGTCCGCCCCGGAATTGCCGGCGGCGGCGCTCATCCGGCCGGCTGAACACGACCTTTTTCGATGAGCGTGCTGGCATTGTCGGGTGGCATCGGCGGCGCCAAGCTGGCGGTCGGCCTTTACCGGATCTTACCGCCGGGGGCGCTCACATTGGTCGCCAACACCGGCGACGATTTCGAGCATCTGGGCCTCTCCATTTCGCCCGATATCGACACGCTTCTCTACACGTTGGCTGGCGTCGACAATCCGGACACCGGCTGGGGCCGCCGCGGCGAGACCTGGAGCTTCATGGCCGCTCTCGAGACGCTCGGCGGTGCGACTTGGTTTAAGCTCGGCGACGGGGATCTCGCGACGCACGTCGAGCGCACCCGCCGCCTCTTCGCGGGCGAAAGCCTGTCTTCGATCATCGATGATTTTCGCCTGCGGCTGGGAATTTCCGCGCGGATCCTGCCGATGAGCGATGAGCGGGTTCGCACGCGGCTGCGCACCGAAGCCGGCTGGCTCGACTTCCAGGACTACTTTGTGCGGTTCCGCGCTATGCCGGTCGTTCGCGAAATCATCTACGAAGGCGCATCGCAGGCGCGGCCCAACCGCGATTTTCTCTCCATGCTGGGCGAGGAAAGTCTCGAAGCGGTAGTAATCTGCCCGTCGAACCCTTTTTTGAGCATCGACCCGATCCTCAACCTCCTCGGGGTTCGGGAGGCGCTGCGCGCCTGCCGCGCGCCGGTCCTCGCGGTATCGCCAATCATTGGCGGGAAGGCGGTCAAAGGCCCCACGGCAAAGCTCATGGCCGAGCTCGGGCTCCCCATCGGCGCTGCAGCTGTGGCGCAGCATTACGCCGATATTCTCGATCTCTACATCGCCGAGGAAGCAGATGCGGGCGAGTTTACCGGACTAACTATCCCAGTGACCCTGACCCGCACCTTGATGTTGACGCTCGATGATCGCGAAGCTTTGGCGAGAACGGTGCTGAAGGTGGCCAATCGAGGCTTCTGAAAATGGGTTTATGGGCGGTGGTGCCGGTCAAGCAGCTAGATCGGGCCAAGGAGCGGCTCGCGCTTGCGCTGCCGCCTGGGCTGCGGCGGGCGCTGATGCTGGCGATGCTCGAAGATGTGCTGTGGGCCCTCGGGGCCGCGTCGGGTCTCGCCGGGCTTGTGGTCGCTACGGTCGATCCCGCAGCGCGTGAAACGGCGCTGAGATATGGCGCCCGGATTTTGGAAAACGGCGCCCGGGACGGGCACACCGGAGCTGTCTCCGCAGCGGCGCGGCTGCTCGCGCGAGAAGGACGCGCCGGCATCATGACGGTACCTGGGGATATCCCGCTCGTCACTCCCGACGAGATCGCACAGGTTCTTGTCGCACATCATAAGGCTCCTGCCTTTACGATCGCCCCGTCGCGCGACGAGCGGGGCTCGAACGCGATCGTCTGTTCGCCGCCCGACGCCGTGCCGTTGCGCTTTGGCGAGGATAGTTTTTTCCCGCATTTGCAGGCGGCCGAGGCATGCGGCATTCGCCCGACGGTGCTGCGCCTGCCGGGCATTGCGCTGGACGTCGACACGCCGGATGATCTCGCCGCTTTCACCGCGGTGCCGTCATCGACACGCACTTATGCGTTGTTGGCGAATATGCTTAAGCGGGCGGCGTTTTGAGGAGGTCTTGAGGATGACCACCGAGGCGATTTTGGCAAGGGCTGAGGCGGGCTGTCGGCTTTCGGCCCCCGAGGCGCTGACCCTTACCGATTGCGCTGATCCGCGGCCGCAGATGAAGATCGCGGCAAGGCTGCGCGACCAGGCGCATGGCAGGCTTGTCTCTTATTCGCGCAAGGTTTTCATCCCGCTGACGCAGCTATGCCGCGACGTCTGCCATTACTGCACGTTTGCGCATCCGCCGCGTCCCGGCGAGCCCGCCTATTTGAGCGCGGACGAGGTGCTGGAGATCGCCCAGGCTGGGGCGCGTGCCGGCTGTCATGAGGCGCTGTTCACGTTGGGCGACAAGCCGGAACTGCGTTACGCCGTGGCGCGGGACGCGTTGGCGCGCCTCGGGCACGAGAGCACCCTTTCCTACCTCGCCGAGATGGCTCGGCTGGTTTTTCGCGAGACCGGTCTCCTGCCGCATCTCAACCCTGGCGTCATGACCCGCACCGATATCGACCGGCTCCGCACGGTGTCCGTGTCGCAGGGGATCATGCTGGAGAGCGCCTCCGAGCGGCTGTGCCGCCGCGGCGGACCGCATTTCGGCTCGCCCGACAAGGAGCCGGCGCTGCGCGTCGGTACGACCCGCGCCGCCGGCGAGGCGGCGGTGCCGTTCACCTCCGGCATCCTGATCGGCATCGGCGAGACACGGCGCGAGCGCATCGAGTCGCTATTGGCGTTGCGCGACCTGCACGAGCGCTACGGCCACCTGCAGGAGATCATCATCCAGAATTTCCGCGCCAAGCCCGGCACGCGGATGGCCGAGGCGGCGGAGCCCGATCTCGACGATCATCTGTGGACGATTGCCGTCGCCCGGCTGATCTTCGGCGCGGAGATGAACATCCAGGCGCCGCCCAACCTCAATCCGGGCGCGCTCGCCGAGATGATCGCGGCCGGCGTCAACGATTGGGGCGGTGTCTCGCCCGTCACGCCGGATCACGTTAACCCCGAGGCGCCGTGGCCGGCGCTCGACCGGCTGGCGCGAGAGACCGCCGCAGCGGGAAAACAGCTGGTGGAGCGGCTGGCGATTTACCCGGCTTACGCGCGCGATGCGGTGCGGTGGGTCGAGCCCGCGCTGCGCCCAGCGGTGCTGCGCAAGATCGACGCGCAGGGTCTCGCGCGGTCTGACGATTGGGTCCCCGGCGCTGGTTTTGCGCCGCCTTTCGGCATTGCGGCCCCTCCCCCAGGAACGCCCGCCCTGGCGGGCGGCCGCCCGGGGGCTCGCCCTCTCCCCCCTGCCGGGGGGCAAGGGAATCCTTCTCCCTCGCCCCGCTTGCGGGGAGAGGGTCGGGGTGAGGGGCGATTGGCGCCGGTCCTGGAGCGATCGGCTGCCGGAGATGGGCTGCTAGAGGCCGAGATCGTCCGGCTGTTCGCGGCGCGCGGCGAAGAATTCGGCGCAGTTTGCCGGGCGGCCGACGTGCTGCGCCAAAGGGTCAACGGCGATGTCGTCAGCTACGTCGTGACCCGCAACATCAACTACACGAATGTCTGCTATTTCCGCTGCCAGTTCTGCGCGTTTTCAAAGGGTAAGCTCAGCGAAAATCTGCGCGGCCGCCCCTATGACCTCGATCTTGCAGAGATCCAGCGACGGGTCGAGGAAGCGTGGGAGCGCGGCGCTACCGAAGTCTGCCTGCAGGGCGGCATCCACCCCGAATATACCGGCGCGACCTATCTCGCGATCTGCCGCGCCATCAAGGATGTCGTGCCCGACATTCATATCCATGCCTTCTCGCCGCTCGAGGTCTGGCAGGGCGCCAAGACCGTTGGCCGCGCTGTCCCCGACTTCCTGTGCGAGCTGAAAGAAGCTGGCCTCAGCTCATTGCCAGGCACCGCGGCGGAAATCCTCGACGACGAGGTCAGAGCAGTGATCTGCCCGGACAAGATCAAGACACACCAATGGCTCGAAGTTATGGAAGCGGCGCACGCCGCCGGACTGCGCAGCACCGTCACGATTATGTACGGGCATGCCGACCGGTACGAACATTGGGCGCGGCACCTCCTGCGCATCCGCGCATTGCAGACGAAAACCGGCGGTTTCACCGAATTCGTGCCGCTGCCCTTCGTGCCGATGGAGACGCCGATCTATCTCAAAGGCGGCGCCCGCCGCGGTCCGACCTACCGCGAGGCGGTTCTGATGCACGCGGTCGCGCGTCTGGTTCTGCACCCGGTCATCACCAATATCCAGACCTCATGGGTCAAGATGGGCAGCGGCGGCGCCGCCGCATGCCTAGAGGCAGGCGCCAACGATCTCGGCGGCACCCTGATGAACGAGAGCATCACCCGCGCCGCCGGCGCGGTCCATGGCCAGGAGATGCCGCCCGAGAGCATGGAGGCGTTGATCCGCTCAGTCCACCGCACGCCGCGCCAGCGCACGACGCTCTACGCCGACGCACCGGCCGCGCGCCGCGCCGCGTCGCTCAGCGCCGCGCCGCTCGTCGAGCCGATCAACACCCCGGCGCGGCGCTATGAACGGCACCGCGAAAGCGCCGCCGCGGACTGAAACGTCAGGAGGGCTTCATGGAAATCCAGGCCGCCGTATTTCGCAAGGTGCACGAGCCGCTGACGATCGAAACGATCGATATAGACAAGCCCTGGGGTCGCGAGGTGCTGGTGCGCACCGTCGCCACTGGCGTGTGCCACAGTGATCTTCACGTGGTTGATGGTATCGGCCGGTTCCCGGTCGAGCGGCCGATCGTGCTCGGGCACGAAGGCGCCGGCATTGTCGAGGCGGTCGGCGGCGAGGTCACAACCGTAAAACCCGGCGACCATGTTGTCGCTTGCTTGTCCGGGTTTTGCGGCAATTGTCCGCAATGTCTCTCCGGGCACCCGAATTTGTGCACCGGCGGCATCGTCACGCGACCCGACGAGGCAACGTCGCGATTGTCGCAAAAGGGCCGGCCGTTTCGCCAATTCATCGGCATCTCGAGCTATGCCGAAAAGATGCTGCTGCACGAAAATTCGGTCGTGAAGATCGATCCCGGACTGCCGCTCGACAAAGCCGCGCTCGTCGGCTGCGGCGTGCTGACCGGGGTCGGCGCGGCATTGCGCAGCTCCGGCCTCGAAGCGGGACAGACCGTGGCGGTGTTCGGCTGCGGCGGCGTTGGTTTGTCGATCATTCAGGGGGCGCGGATCGGCGGTGCGCGGCAAATTATCGGCGTCGATCAGTTCGAGACGAAACGCGAGATGGCGACAAGGGCCGGCGCGACTCACTTCGTCAACAGCGGCGAGGACGACCCGGTGAAGGCGGTGCGCGCTCTGACCGGCGGCTTAGGCGTCGATCACGCCTTCGAAGCGGTCGGCAATGCGAAACTCGTGCGGCAGGCCATCGAGAGCCTCGCGATCCGCGGGACCGCGACGATCGTCGGCGTATTGCCTCCGGATGCGATGATCGAGTTTCCATGGATGGCGATCCGCCCAGAATGCAAGGTGCAAACCTCGCGCATGGGGTCCAACCGCTTCCGCTACGACATCCCGCTCTATCTCGATTTCTACCGCCAGGGCCGGCTCGATCTCGACTCGATGGTCACCAAGCGCGGCCGCCTTAGCGACATCAACGAGGCCTTCCGCGCCATGAAAGCCGGGGAAGTCGCGCGCACTGTCCTGACCTTCGATGGAGAGGGCTAGGGACTACCGCCGGGTTCAGCGGACCGGCGCCCACAGCACCTGCTCGATATCGTCGGCGCCGGTCGCCAGCATGACCAGGCGGTCGAAGCCGAGCGCGATGCCGGCGCAGGGGGGTAGCCCGGCCTCCAGTGCGGCGAGAAAGTCCTCGTCGATCGGGTAGGTCTCGCCGTAGAGCGCCTGCTTGCGTGCCTGGTCCGCGAGAAGCCGGGCGCGCTGCTCGGCGGGGTCGGTGAGTTCGCCGAAGGCGTTGGCGAGTTCGAGGCCGCAGACATAAACCTCGAAGCGCTCGGCGAGGCGCGGGTCGTCCGGACGGCGGCGTGAAAGCGCGGCCATTGCGGCGGGGTAGTCGTAGAGGATCGCCGGTTCGCCGAGCCCCAGATGCGGCTCGATCCGGTCGAGAAAGATGCGGAAAAACAGCGCCTCCCAATCGTCGCCGGGATGTGGCGCGATGCCGATGGCCGTCGCGGCCGCCGCGAAAGGGGCAGGATCGGGTGTACCGGGGTCCGGCGCCGTCGCCAACAGATCGATGCCGCAATATTCGGAAAACGCCGCCGCCACGGTGATACGTCGCCACTCGCGCCGCGCATCGGCGGTGCGGCCGTGCCAGACCAAGGTCTCGGCGCCTGCCGCCTCTTGGCATGCGCGCGCCAGCGCCGCGCATTCCTCCATCAGATCGCGGTAGGAGGCGCCGGCCCGGTACCACTCCAGCATTGCGAATTCGGGGTGGTGCGTCGCGCTGCGCTCGCCATTGCGGAAGACATGCGCGAGCTGCCAGATCCGCGCCACGCCGGCGGCCAGCAGCTTTTTCATCGCATATTCGGGTGAGGTGTGCAGGTAACGCGGCAGACTGCGGCCGTCGCGCGGGTCGCGCAGCTCGATCGCGAAGGCCTGGAGATGAGGCTCGAGCCCGGGGCTCACCTGCAGCGCCGGCGTGTCCACCTCGACATAGCCGCGCTCGGCAAAGAACCGGCGTACCGCTTCAAGGATACGTCCCCGCTGCGCGAGCCGGGCTCGGCGCAGCGCGAAGCGGTCGGGCCGCCACCATTCTTCCATCATCCTGCCCTCGTCCTTGCCGGTCCGCCGACCTATGTTAGGCTTTAAACAGCGCTGCCCCTTAGTCCGAGATCTTGCCAATGAAGATCAATGCCATCGACCTTAAGCCCGGCAACGTCCTCGAACACCAGAACAAGCTGTGGCTCGTGCTGAAGCGCGAGCTGGTCCAGCCCGGCAAAGGCGGCGCCTTTACGCAGGTGGAGCTGCGCGACCTGCGCGGCGGCACGAAACTCAACGAGCGCTTCCGCACACAGGAGACTGTCGAGCGTGTCCGCCTCGACGAGAAGGAGATGCAGTTCCTGTTCATGGAAAACGGCCAGGCGACCTTCATGGACAACGATAACTTCGAGCAGATCTCGATCCCGCGCGAGACGATCGGCGAGCCCGCCGATTTTCTGCGTGACGGTATGATCTGCACCGTCATGCTCCACGAGGGCTCGGCGATCTCCGTCGAACTGCCGCCGAACGTCACAATGGAAGTCGTCGAGGCAGACCCGGTTGTGCGCGGACAGACGGCCTCCTCGTCCTACAAGCCAGGCAGGCTCGAGAACGGACGCCGTGTGATGATCCCGCCGCATATCGGCCCGGGGACACGCATCGTCGTCAGCACCGCCGACGGCAGTTACATCGAGCGCGCCAAGGACTGACCGGCACGCCGTCGCGCGCTCGCGGGATAACTCGGTCATGACCGTGCGCTCGCCGATCCTCAACGTCATGGGAAACGCCGCACTAAAGGCGGCGCGCGGGCTCGTACGCGATTTCGGCGAGGTCGAGCAGTTGCAGGTCTCGATCAAGGGGCCAGGCGAGTTCGTCTCGACGGCGGACCTCAGGGCCGAGCGGATCATCAAGGCGGAGCTGCGGAAAGCTCGCCCCGGTTATGGAATGCTGTTCGAGGAGAGCGGCGCGCAACCGGGAAGCGACCCGCAGCATCGTTGGATCGTCGACCCGCTCGATGGCACGACAAATTTTTTGCACGGCATCCCGCATTTCGCGATTTCGATCGCGCTCGAGCGTGACGGCGAGATCGTCGCCGGCGTCGTCTACGAGCCGGTGCGCGACGAAATGTACTGGGCCGAGAAGGGGCTCGGGGCCTATGTCAACGACCGCCGGATCAGAGTCTCGGCACGGCGGCGCCTCGCCGACAGCGTGATCGGCACCGGCACGCCGTTCGGGGCGCGCATCGAGCGCAGCCCTTACGTGGCGACGTTGACCGCCGTCATGGGCGCGACGGCCGGCATCCGCCGCCTGGGCTCGGCGGCGCTCGACCTCGCCTATGTCGCCGCCGGCCGTTTCGACGGGTTCTGGGAGTTCGGCCTCCAGCCTTGGGACCTTGCCGCCGGCATTCTTCTGGTCCGGGAAGCCGGCGGCTATGTCAGCGACCTGGCGGGTGGACGCGATATGTTGGCGAGCGGCGATGTACTCGCCGCCAACGACCATCTGCACGTGCGGCTGGCCGCCCTTATCAAGGACGCGATGCGCGGTGCGCGGGCGGCGCCCTGAAATCACCCCCGAAATTCCGTTATTGCGGAGGAGCGCGATGCGGTAACTTCGCAACCGTCGGCGTTGCCGGTGCGGGCGGGGTTTTCGAAGAGCAGTGAGCGTTAGCGCGATACCGGGTCGCGGCGGGTGCGCAGAATGAGCCAGTCGCGCCGCTTCTTAATTCGTATGGTCCTTTTTTTGGCGCTGGTCGCGGGCTTAGCCACACTGCTTGGACGCTCGCTGGCCACAGCGTTTATGGGCAATCCGGCGGTCAACGGCGTCATTCTCGGGATCCTGATCGCCGGCATCATATATGTCTTCCGCCAAGTGCTGCTGCTCGATCCCGAGCTCGACTGGATCGCGCGGTTTCGCAACCAGCAAAACGGCGACGATTCGGCGGCGCTGCGGGGGCGTGCACCGCGGCTTCTGGGGCCGATGGCGCGCATGCTGGAAGCGCAGAAGGGGCGGCGCGTCAGCCTGTCCGCAAGCTCGTTGCAGGCGCTGCTCGACGGCATCTCTTCGCGTCTCAACGAGACGCGCGAAACCTCCCGTTACCTGATCGGCGTGCTGATCTTTCTCGGCCTGCTCGGAACCTTCTACGGGTTGCTGGAGACGGTGCGCTCGGTCGGCGGCGTTATCGGCGCGCTCAACCTCGGAGGCGGCGACGTGGCGCGCGCCTTCGCCGATCTCAAGTCCGGTCTGCAGTCGCCGCTGCAAGGGATGGGAACCGCGTTCAGTGCTTCACTATTCGGGCTCGCCGGCAGCCTCGTCCTGGGTTTTCTCGATTTGCAGGCCGGCCAGGCGCAAAACCGGTTCTACAACGAGCTCGAAGAGTGGTTGTCGGCCTATACCCGGCTCTCGGCCGGGCCTCTCGGCGACGCCGGTGACGGATCGGTACCGGCCTATATTCAGGCGCTGCTCGAGCAGACCGCGGATAGCCTGGAGAACCTGCAACGGATTCTGGCGCGCAGCGAGGAGAGCCGGATCGCCGCCAATGCCACCCTCGCCAGCCTGACCGATCGCCTCGGCGCCTTCGGAGAGCAGATGAAGTCCGGCCAGATCCTCATGGTCCGACTCGCCGAGAATCAGCTGGAGCTGAAACCTTCCCTGGCGCGCCTGACCGATGTTATCGAGAACTCGCTTGGCCACGACGATGCATTGCGCATACACCTGCGCAACATCGAGGCTTACATTGCACGCCTCAGCGAGGATGTGGTCCAGGGCAGAGAGCAGAGCGTCCAAGATTTGCGCGGCGATATCCGCATCGTCGCCCGCACGATCGCCGCCCTCACCGAAGAAACCAGGCGCTGATGTTGGTGCCTAAATGCAAGTGCCAGTTTCACATTGACGTCATGGCCGGACCTGATCCGGCCATCCACGATCCGTGGCGCGGGCTTTCTCACTTTCCTTGCATGCCCGGCTCAAGGCCGGGCATGCCGGTCGAGCTGGGATGGCAGCGTATGCAGGCACCCAGACCCAGCTGCCCTGTACCCTAATGCCGCTAGCAACCCGAAGCTCGCGCCGTTCAAGCATCGACATCTGGCCGGGGTTTGTCGACGCCCTGTCGCAGATGGTGATGGTGATCATCTTCCTTCTGCTGGTGTTCACAGCGGGGCAGTTTTATTTGGGCATCGCCCTGTCGGGGCGGGATCAGGCGTTGCAGCAGCTGCAACAGCAGGTCGAGGAGCTGGCGAACCTGCTGGCGCTCGAGCGGCGCACGAGCGAGGAGCTGCGTTCCGGAAATCTTACGTTGGCCTCGCAGCTAAAAAGCGCCCTTGCCGAACGCGATCAGTTGAGGGCCGATCTGGAAGCGAAGTCGACCAGTCTCGCGCAGCAGCAGGAAAGTGCGGCCGCGCGCTCCAACGAGCTCGAAGCGCGTGCCGAGAGCGCGGAAAAGGCGCTGAGCGCCGAAAAAGAAATCAGCCGTCAGGCGCTCGCCCAGGTTAACGCGTTGAACGCGCAGATCGCCACGTTGCGCGATCAGCTGTCACGCATCGCCGCGGCGCTCGAGGCGTCCGAGGCCAAGGTCAAGGAACAACAGGGTCAGATTGTCGAACTCGGCAAGCGGCTCAATCTGGCGCTTGTCAACAAAGTCGAGGAGCTCGCCCGTTATCGTTCCGAATTCTTCGGCCGCCTGCGCAGTATCCTCGGCGACCGGCCGGACATCCGTATCGTCGGCGACCGCTTCGTGTTCCAATCGGAGGTGCTCTTCGCGCCGGGCAGTGCCGAACTCGGAGAAGAGGCCAAAAAACAGCTTGCGCAGGTTGTGACCGCGCTCAAGGAGGTCTCGGACAAAATACCGCCCGACATCAACTGGATCTTACAGGTGGACGGGCATACCGACCGGCGCCCGATCAGCACCGCCCAGTTCCCGTCCAATTGGGAGTTGTCCACCGCCCGCGCAATGTCGGTGGTGCGTTTTGCGATCGAGCAAGGAATACCCGCCTCGCGGCTCGCCACAGCTGGGTTCGCCGACCAGCAGCCGCTTGATTCCGCCAATAGCGAGGATGCCTACCGCCGCAATCGGCGCATCGAGCTGAAGCTCACAGGGCGCTAGCGCAGCTAGCGCACCGGCTCTTGCCTCGTTTGACGGACTGCCCTATGCGGTCGGAGGTGGCCGAAATAGCACCCGTCAGAGGAACTGGACGGACCGACACGGGAACGGAGAGAGCGGTCTCCGCTGAAACTCGACTGCGGGACAGCGAGTTGTTTCTGCTCGTGCTCGCTTCGGCGGCGGGCGTCACCGCCGGCATCGGCGTGGTCCTGATGGATCTGCTGCTGGCGCTGCTGCGGTGGGTCGCGTTCGGGATCTCCTCGGAGGGACATCTCAGCGACATCGACCTTGGCCCGGCGCGGGTGCTGCTGATGCCGGTTCTCGGGGGGCTTCTCGTGGGCCTCCTTGCGGCGCCGCTGCGGCGCTGGCGACCTCGCGAAGTGGTCGATGCAATCGAGGCAAACGCGCTCTTCGGCGGCCGGATGTCGGTCGGCGACAGCCTAGGGCTCGTGGCGGCGACGCTGCTTTCCGGCGGGTTTGGCGCGTCGGTGGGGCTCGAAGCCGCCTATACCCAACTTGGTGCCGCGCTGGCCTCCCGGTTTGGGAGGTGGGCCGATCTGCGCCGCGATGATGTGCGCACGCTCGTGGGGTGCGGAGCTGCAGGGGCAATCGCGGCCGCCTTCAATGCTCCGCTGACGGGCGCCTTTTACGCCTTCGAGCTGATCATCGGCAGCTATACGCTGCAGGCCTTGGCGCCCGTCGGGATCGCGGCTCTGACGGGCGCACTCGTCGTGCGCGGGCTCGTCGGCTCCAACCCGATCTTCGTGCTGTGGCATGAAATCACGATTTCCGGATCCGACTATCCGGCGTTTTTCCTCCTCGGACTCGCCTCCGCCGGCCTCGGAATTCTGGTCATGAAAGGGGTCACCTCGACCGAGGCGCTGTTCCGCTCGCTCGCGGTGCCGCGCTGGATGCGACCGGCTATCGGCGGGCTGCTTATCGGCGCCATTGCGCTCGCCTACCCGCAAGTCCTCGGCAGCGGCCACGGGGGCATCATGCACGTGTTGCATTCCGGCTTTGCTCTGCCGTTCCTTGGCGGGCTGGTCATCGCGAAGATCGTTGCATCGGCCGTATCGATCGGCTCGGGGTTTCGCGGCGGGTTGTTCAGCACCTCGCTGTTTCTCGGCAGCCTCTTCGGCAGTTTCATCGGTTCTGGGCTGACCCGGCTCGACCCCCATCTTGGCGCCGATCCGTTGGTCTACGCCTTGGTCGGGATGGGAGCGGTAGCAGCCGCAATCGTCGGCGCGCCAATGACGATGATCATGATCGTGCTCGAAACGACGGGCGACTTCCCTGCGACAATTGGTGTCATGGTCGGGGTGGTGACGGCGGCGATGGCTGTACGGCATTGGTTTGGCTACTCGTTCGCGACTTGGCGGTTTCATCTGCGGGGATTAAAGATCCGCAGCCCCGAGGACATCGGGTGGATCAACGAGCTGTACGTCGGCCCGATGATGCGACGCGACCCGGCGGTGATCTCCGCGCAACTGACAATCGACGAATTGCGCCGGCGCTTCCCCACAGGCAGTGCGAAGCAGGTATTCGTCGTGGATGAGCGCGGCCGGCTCAGCGGCATCATCGACCCTGCCGAGGCGAGCGGGCCGGAAGCCGAGGAGGCGCGCAGGACAGTGGGCGAGCTTATCGCGAAGCCGCCTCAGTTTTTGATCCCCGGAGACAATTTGCGCGCCGCGCTCGCTCGCTTTAGCCAGACCGCGCAAGAGATACTCCCGGTCGTCGACAACACCGAGGACCGACGCGTCCTCGGCTATCTGAGCGAAGCTTACGCTCTGCGTCGCTATGCTTATGAACTCGAGCGCCATCGCGGCGCTCGGGCGGACGACGCGGGCATTTTCAGCCCCACCTCCGGCGAGGCGACGCGCTAACCACAAATTAGATGACGAAATTCCACATGGCTGCGTTAGGATATATTAAAGCTAGCGAAGGGAAGTCCGAAGCAGGCCGTCCGAGGGTGGGCGATCTTTGCGCACCGGAAAAGCGACCGAAAAGTGGACGACCTCGCGCAATTCTATGGCTGAGTTTAGACAGGGCAGACGACCACTGGGCAGCGCACACAGGAGTGAGGGGGTGGCGTTGCGTGCTCAAGGCGCGTCACAAGGAGCTGCGTTGCCGTCGATCATCGGCCCGCTGCTGACGGACGTCTATCTCTCCGGCCTGATGGCCGGAGTCACGAGAGGGTAAGAAATGGCGCAAGTCGCGCTTCGCAACATCGTCAAGACATTCGATCGCACCCCTGCGGTTCAGGGCATCAATCTCGACATTGCCGACCGCGAATTCATTGTACTGGTCGGTCCTTCCGGCTGCGGCAAAAGCACGACGCTGCGCATGATCGCCGGGCTCGAGGAAGCCACCTCGGGCGAGATCTATATCGGCGACCAGCTCGTCAACGATGTGCCGCCCAAGGACCGGGACATCGCAATGGTGTTCCAGAACTACGCGCTCTACCCGCACATGACCGTGTTCGAAAACATGTCCTTCGGCCTTCGGTTGAAGAAATTCCCGAAGGCCGAAATCAGGGAACGCGTTCAGGCCGCCGCCCGCATTCTCGACATTACCGATCTTCTCGACCGTCGCCCAAAACAGCTGTCGGGCGGTCAGCGCCAGCGCGTAGCGATGGGGCGGGCGATCGTTCGCAACCCGAAGGTCTTTTTGTTCGACGAGCCGCTTTCGAACCTCGACGCAAAGTTGCGCGTTCAGATGCGCACCGAGATCAAGAAGATTCACCAGACCGTCACGACCACAACCGTGTACGTTACGCACGACCAGGTAGAGGCGATGACGCTGGCCGATCGGGTCGTCATCATGAATGCCGGACGGATAGATCAGATCGGCAGCCCGTATGACGTATACCACAAACCGAAGACGCAATTTGTGGCGGGATTTATCGGATCGCCGACGATGAACTTCCTGCCCTGCCGCCTCGTCGCCAACGGCAGCGGCATGAGCGTCAGACTATCGGACTGGCTTTCTTTGCCGGTCCCGCAGCAGCGCGAGGCACGCTACCGGCCCCATATCGGCAAGGATCTGACTTTCGGACTGCGCCCCGAGCACATCAGGGAGGCCCGCGGCGAAGTGCCGGTCGGCGCGGCGCCGTTCGAGGCAAAGCTGGATGTGGTTGAGCCAATGGGCATGGAGACGATGGTTTATTTCCTCGTGGAAGGCGTCGAGATCTGCGGTCGTGTCGAACCTGCAGCCGCGGGGAATGTCGGCGAGCCGATGCGCCTGGTCGCCGATCTCAACCAGATGCACCTGATCGATCCGCCAACCGAAACAGTGATCTAAAGCGGCTACCGTTCACCTCTAATGCCCGACCGCACCACAGGCCTCGCGGTTAACGACAAAGTCGTAGCGATCACGGGCGCGGCCCGGGGTATCGGCCAGGAATTCGCGCGGAGCCTGGCCGCTGCAGGCGCTTCCATCGTTGCCGCCGACGTCGACGACTGCTCGGCGACGCTCGATCTCATACGGGCAGAGAACGGGAACGCGCTTGCCGTTAGACTCGATGTTAGAGATGCAGAAGCCGCGCGCGATATGGTCAAAGCCGCGATCTCGCGGTTCGGCCGGCTCGATGGGCTGATAAACAACGCCGCCCTTTATGGTGCGCTGCGGGGCGGTCGCTTCGATGCGATCCCCGAGGCGGACTGGGAGGCTGCGATGGCAGTCAATGTCAAGGGGGTCTGGAACTGCTGCAAGGCGGTGGTGCCGGCGATGCGGCAGGCGGGCGGCGGCAGCATCATCAACCTTGCCTCGCTTGCCGCGACCTACGGCACGCCTTTTGCGCTGCACTACACGACCTCGAAAGCGGCGGTGATCGGATTGACCCGCGGGTTGGCCCGCGAGCTCGGACGCGATCGGATCCGCGTCAACACGCTGGCGCCAAGCGCGGTGCTGACCGACGGCACGCGCGAGTTCTTTGGCGAGCGAGTCGAGCGCGCGCTTGAGGTGATAAAGAGCGGGCAGTCGATCCAGCGCAACTTGACGCCGTCCGATCTTGTCGGCGCAGTGATTTGGCTCATCTCGGACGCGAGTTGTGTGGTAACGGGCCAGACCATCGCGATCGATGGCGGCACGGTTATGCTGTGAGGCAAAACGCGAGCACATGGCCGCACTGACCGCAAAGGTCGCGCTCGTAAGCGGAGCGGGAAGCGGCATCGGCCGAGCCATTACGCTCGCGTTGGCCGAAGCCGGGACCGCTGTCGCCTGTTGCGACATCGACCGCGCTTCGGTCGAAGAGACAGCGCGCCTCGTCCAGGATACCGGCGGGCGCGCGATTGCGAGGACTTGCGACGCCGCAATCGAGGCCGATGCGAACATCGTCACGCGGGCGGCGCGCGACACCTTCGGCCGGCTCGACATCCTGGTGAGCGGCGCTGCTCCGTACGACGCCGGCGGCACGGTCCTCGAGACCAGCCTTGCCGAGTGGGAACGGGTGCTGGCGGTCAATCTAACCGGCTCCTTTCTCTTGAGCCGCGCCGTCTTGCCCTGGATGATCGCGGGCGGCGGCGGATCGATCATTCTCATCGCGTCGCAGCTCGGCCGGGTCGGCAGCGCCGGCCGTGCTGCTTACTGCGCAACCAAAGGCGCGCTCATCCAGCTGGCTAAAGTAATGGCGATCGATCACGCGGCGCAGAATGTCCGCGTCAATACCTTGTCGCCCGGCGCCGTCGAAACGCCGCGTATCATGCGCCGATATGGCAGTTTCGAGGCGGCTCGGGCAAGCCTCGGCCCGAAACACCTACTGGGACGGCTGGGCCAGCCGCAGGAGATCGCCGCCGCGGCAGTGTTTCTCGCAAGCGATGCGGCGAGTTTTGTGACGGGCAGCGATCTGCTCGTCGATGGAGGCTATACGGCGGTGTAGCTGCCGCGTTACACCTCGACGACATCGAGCACGCTGCTGTTGATGCCAAAACAGGCCGCGATCAACGGCGCACCCCGCCCACCGCCAAGCGAGACGGCGAAGGGGCGTTCAACCAGACCCGGCGGCCGGCCGACGCCTCTGACAATGCGCGCGAAGCCGTCGAACGGCGCCGCAAGCTCGAGGATGTCGGCTCGCCCCCACCACAGAGCGTCCGCCTGCTCCGCCAATGGCCGAGCGGGGTCGACGGCGGCGTGCACAAACAGCAAACTCCGTTCCTTGGTGAATGCGGCATGACGCAAAGCCGAGAACAACGCGGTGTGACCGGGCGTTGCGTTCATCACCCGGCGCAACGCGCTCGTCCACCGAGCGATTGTCCGCGGCCCGTCGCGGGCGGCGGCGAAACCCTGCCTTAGATCGCCGCCATAGGCCTGGATGGTCGGCGCCATTCCGGCCCAGACCGTCCATTGCAAAACCTCGCTTGGGTTGGGAGCGTACTGCAGCTCCAGGAGCTTTTGCCACATCTCTTCTTGCGCGCCGCGCAGGAAGACGACGTCGCAGGCAAGACCATTTCGCCGCCCGAGAACGCGGCGGCGGAAGTCGAGGAGCTCGTCGACCGTCTCGGCTACCGCTCCACCGCCGCCGATATAGTTGCCGAGATAGACGACGCGGTCGCCTTCAAGGAATTTTCCGCTGATCGCATCGTGAAGAGCCGCCAAACGCCGCGCCGCGGCATCAATCGCCGACACCGCCCAAATGCGCCGAGCACACCGGAGCTGCGCAAACCTCCACTCGGACCCTCGCGAGCGCGCCAGCAAGCGGAGGCCACCCCCAAGCCGATGTTGCGCTCAGGCCGTCAACAATTGCTCGACGCGTTGCGTGGCGGTCGTCTCGTCGATCCGCTCGACCGCCGCGAACTCGCGCACGAGCCGATCGAGCGCAGCCTGATAGATCTGCCGCTCGCTATACGATTGCTCCGGCTGACCGACATTGCGGTAGAGGTCGCGAACGACCTCGGCGATGGAGCCCGGATCACCCGAGGCGATCTTCGCCTGATACTCCTGCGCGCGGCGGCTCCACATCGTCCGTTTGGCGCGCGAGCGGCCGCGCAGTTTCGCGAGCGCCGCATCCATTTCCTTGCGGCTCGAAAGCTTGCGGAGGCCGGATCCCTTTGCTTTGGCGAGCGGCACTCGCAGCGTCATGCGGTCCTTGTCGAAATGTACGACGAATACGCTCAGTGTATATCCGGCGATCTCTTGCGTCTCGATGCCGACGATTTTGCCGACGCCATGGCTCGGATAGACGACAAGATCACCGGTGGCAAATGGAAGTTTCTCGGAATTCATACCCGTCGCTCACAATCGACCCGCTTGGCGGTGCCAGGACGCTTCAAGTTGGCCGCCGGAGCGGCCGCCGCGGCCCTTCACACTCGCTGCAGAGCGCGGACCGAGAGGAAGTCGGCAACTGCACCAATATCGAGAATACCATGATATCACTGCTCGAGGCCAGCCGATCGCGCATATCCGGCAGCGACATCTGGTGACGGCCGACCGTTCCCGTGCTCTCGGCACGCGGCGCTCAGGTCCCGCCACCCTTTGGGCTGAAGTATTTGTCGTACTTGCCCGTGGCGTCCTTGAAGTCGTCGGCATCTTCCGGAGGGGGTTTTTTGCGCGTGATATTGGGCCAGCCGGCCGAGTACTGGCGGTTGAGGTCGAGCCACTGCTCAGCCTGTGGTTCGCTGTCGGGAATGATCGCTTCAACCGGGCACTCCGGCTCACAAACGCCGCAATCGATGCACTCGTCGGGATGTATCACCAGCATGTTCTCGCCCTCGTAGAAGCAGTCCACGGGGCAGACCTCGACGCAATCCATGTATTTGCACCGGATGCAGGCTTCGGTTACGACGTAGGTCATGGTCTTCGGTTCTTCTCCTCGGTTCAGGCACGCCTTCGCGTTGGCATGCATCAGGGTCGCTGATCGAGACCCAGCCGCTTCAGGACGCGCTGACGCGCCGCGCCGCGCTCGCGGTCCGGCACATAGATCAGACCGCCAACGCGGCGCAGCAGGCTGTCCTCGAATTCGTCGAGCACCCGGTCGGCATAGGCGACTTCCCACAGCATCTCGACCAGTTGGATCCGCTCCTCGGGGGCGAGCCGCTCGTTGATGATCCGCGTGAAGTGGAATAGCTCGGCCGAGTCCGCTGCAGCCGCTTCGGCTGCTGCAAGCAGGCTACGCGCGTCAGCGCGCGAAAGCCTGAACCGGTGCTCGATCAGTCGCGCAATCACGGCGCGCTCTGCGTCGTCAAAATGATCGTCGCTGTATGCCGCCTCGATCAACAAGGCGGTCAGTGCGATCTCGAGTTCATCGCCGGCCCGATGGGCTGCATCCCGATCGCGGGAACCGCCGCCTGTAATCCAGTCCCGGATGCTGTCGATCATCGCTTTGCCTAACATGGGGGTGATATCGAGGCAACCCCACGTGGTTTGGGGGTTTTGCCGCGATTGTTTGCTAGCGGGAAGTCAGCCGCCAAGCCGCCCGTTATCGCGGCACCTCGACGTTCCGCGCGGACCGCAGCTGTGACAAAACGTGGCAATATCATCCTTCTTCATTTCGCCGGGCAAATGCCGCTTGCCGGCATTGCGTGGCAGGCGATGCACTATCTTGTGGGCCTTGAGAAACTTGGATACAACGCCTGGTATATTGAAGACGGTGGGACAAATCCTTTCGATCCGCGCGCGAACAGCGTCGCAATGGAGTGCGAGTATAACGTTCGCTTTCTGCGGCACGTCATGGAGCGATATGGCTTCGGTGAGCGCTGGGCCTATTGGGACGCGATCCACGACTCCTATTACGGGCTCTCACGTGACCAGGTGCACAGCCTCTACCATGAAGCGGATGGGCTGATTAATCTCTGCGGCGCCACCCGGCTGCGCGAGGAGCATCTCGCCTGCCCGGTGCGCATCATGATCGATACCGATCCCATCTACGAGCAGATCAAATATGCTGCGGCCGATCAGGCCTCGCGCGCCTACCTCGATGCGCACACGCACTTTTTCACTTATGGCGAGAATTTGGGGGCCGCGGACTGCCCGGTGCCGTTGTGTAGCGTGCCGTGGCGCCCGACCCGGCCGCCCGTGGACCCCGATCTATGGCCGGTGGCGGATCTTGAGCCCTGTTGTTTCACGACGATCGGCACCTGGGAGAACAAGGGAAAGAACATCGAATTCAACGGCTCGCACTACCTCTGGTCCAAGCACGTTAACTTCCTGCGGTATCTCGACCTCCCGCGACGGCGCCCGGAGGCGGGCTTTCGCATGGCGATCCTGCCGCCCGACGACGGCGCGCGACAGGCGATAACAGAGGGCGGCTGGGGCCTTGTCGATCCCCGGCCCATCTCGGCCGGTATGGCGACCTACCGTGATTTCATCCGCTATTCGCGGGGCGAATTTACTGTGGCAAAAGACATCTATGTCAGGCCTAACAGCGGCTGGTTCAGCGACCGCAGCACATGTTACCTCGCGGCCGGCCGTCCGGTTGTGACGATGCGCACCGGCTTCAGCAAGTTCTATCCCGTGGGCCGAGGTTTGTTTGAATATTCGAACCACGACGAGGCGCTCGCCGGCATCGACGCAATCGCCGCCGATTACCAACGGCACAGCCGTGCAGCGCGCGATCTGGCGCGGGAATACTTTGCGCCAGACCGTGTTCTCCTTCCGCTTCTGGTGCAGTGCGGTTTGTGAAACGCCCGCCTGACCAAGAAGCTGTTGTCCCGGCGCAGGCCGGGAAGCAGGCTTCCGCCACCCCGGAGTTTTCCGGCAATGGCAAGCGGTTACCGGAGCTCTAGGAAGGCTCGTGCCGCGGCAGGCTTGACCCCAGCCTGCGTCGGGGTGATGAGTGGCGAGAGATTCTTTCGAACACTCGGTACGTTGGTGCTCCAGCGGCCCGACGCAGCGGAGTTCTGGAGTCGCCTCGCATTTGGCCTGATCCTCGTTGGCATAGCACTTGTACTGCTGACATTCCGCGATTACGGCGTGACCTGGGACGAGGATGTCCACAATTGGTACGGCAATTTCGTCCTCGACTACTACCTGTCTTTTTTTTCCGATAAAACGGCGCTGCACTGGCGAGACTTATACAATTACGGCGCAATATTCGACGTGCTGGCGGCAGCGCTCAACCGCATCTCGCCGATCGGGGTCTACGAAACCCGCCATCTGTTGAACGGGCTGGTTGGGATTCTCGGTTTGATCGGCTGTTGGAAGCTGGGCCGCGTCGTGGCGGGCTTCCGTGCTGGCTTCATCGCAACGCTGTTTTTGCTGCTGACGCCAAATTATTACGGGCAGATGTTCAACAACCCGAAGGACATTCCCTTCGCGGTCGGCGTGGTTTGGTCGATCTACTACCTGGTCCGCATCGTGCCGACGCTGCCGCGACCTTCGGTTCGTCTCGTCGCAAAGCTCGGGACTGCGATCGGCATGACGATGGGGGTGAGGATCGGCGGCCTTCTGCTGCTGTGCTATCTCGGCCTGCTCCTCACCGCGGACGCGGCGTGGCGCGCCCTCGCCGCCCGCCGCGTGGCGCCGTTCGCGAAAAGTGCGGCAACAAGCGCGTCGTGCATCCTTGCTCCGGCGGTGCTGATTGCCTATCCGGTCATGCTCGTGTTCTGGCCATGGGCCCAGACCGATCCGATCGAGAACCCGCTGCGCGCCCTCGAGTTCTTTTCGCATCAAACCTTCCCGTTCAATACATTGTTTGCCGGCCGCTCTGTTCCGGCAACCGACCTGCCTTGGACTTACCTGCCGACTTATATCGCTATTGCGCTGCCGGAGCTTGTTCTCGTTCTGTTGCTCGCTGCGCCGATTGCGGCGGGCCTTGCACTCATTCGCTCGGGTTTCCGCATGCGGCGCGAGAGCGCGCTTGCTGGCGGGCTCATCGGCTTCAGTATCGTCTTTCCCGTCGCGTACGCGATCGCGATCAAGGCCGTGCTCTTTGATGGCATGCGGCATTTCATGTTCGTGCTGCCGCTCATCGCGGTCGTCGCCGCGGCGGTGGCCGAACAGGGGCTCGTTTGGTTGCGGGGTTTCCCGCACCGGCGGCTGATTTGGGTGGCGCTGGCGCTTTACGGCTTCGCTCATATCGGGACCATGGGTATGCTGCACCCGAATCAGTACATCTATTACAACTCCTTTGTCGGCGGGGTCGAAGGAGCTCAGCGCAACTTCAAGCTCGACTATTGGGCGAACTCCTACGCCGAGGCAGTCCGCGGTTTGGAGGACTACCTGCGTACCGCATACGGCGCCGATTTCAAGAAACACGAGTTTACCGTCGCAGTTTGCGGGCCGCCGATATCGGCCAATTATTACTTCCCGCCGAATTTCCGTTTTACGCGTCAGCCGGCCAATGCAGATTTCTTCATCGCGTTTACCAAGGATAATTGCGACCGGCTGCTGCCGGGGCGCCCAGTTTACCGCGTCGAGCGCATGGGAGCGCTGCTCTCGATCGTGCTCGACCGCCGTGATTTTGTCGGCGAGAGCCGCAACACGCCGCCGCCCTTCCCGCCGCGAGCGGGGAGGGCTAGCGAGGGGCAAGGGAGCTAAGCGAGGACGCGCGTGGAACGCCACGAATACGAAAAGCTCGACCAGGTCGAAGACCGCATGTGGTGGTTCGCCGCGTTACATCAAAACGTGCTGATGCTCGCCGGCCGCTTGCGCCTCGACACGTTCCGCAGGCCCATACTGGACGCGGGATGCGGCACCGGTGGCCTTCTGCTGCAGCTGGCTGGTCGGTACCCCGCAGCAGCTTTGCTCGGCCTTGACCGCGATCCGCTGGCCTGCGCGCGCGCCGCCGCCAAGAGCGCCCGCCCGGTCTGCGCCGGATCGGTCAATGAGCTGCCCTTCGCCGATGCCGCCCTTGCTGCGATCTTTAGCGCCGACGTCCTGTGTCACGATGGCGTCGATGAGCGCGACGCGCTGCGCCAATTCCGTCGCTGTCTCGCAGAAAACGGCTGGCTCATACTCAACTTGCCAGCCTATAGCTGGATGCTGTCGCGGCACGATATTGCGGTCGCCAATACGCGGCGCTACACCGCCTCGCGCCTGCGCCGACTGCTGCACACGGCCGGATTCCGCCCGGTCTTCGTCTCCTATTGGAACGCGCTGCTGTTTCCGCTGATGGTCGTCACGCGCAAGTTCTTTCCCGGAAATCCCGCCGCCGCGAGCGACGTCAGGCTGTTTCCTCGTCCAGTCGACATGCTTTGCCGCGCGGCGACAAGCCTCGAGCTTGCACTTTTGCGGGTCGGGTTGAGATTGCCTTTCGGCGGCTCGATCCTCGTCGTCGCCGCCAGATCGGAGATGGCTCGTGGTTGAGATGGACCAAATGGCCTCCGGGCCCCTGCCGGCGCGTTTTGCGCTCTCGATCGTCATCCCGGTCTATAAAGCGGCAGGCAGCATCGCCGAACTGGTCGGCGCGCTGGAGGAACTGGCCGTCGAGGGCGGACACGAGATCGTGCTCGTCAATGACGGCAGCCCGGACGACAGTCTCCAAGTCTGCAGCACGCTGGTCGACAAGGCGCGGGTGCCGATTACGCTCGTCAATCTCGCGCGCAACTACGGCGAACACAATGCGGTAATGACGGGGCTGCGTCAGGCCAGCGGCGCCTACGTCATCACGATGGACGACGATCTGCAAAATCCGCCGGAGGAGGTCGAACGCTTGCTGGCCTTTGCGCAGCGCAGCGGCCACGACGTCGTCTACACCTATTACGAGGAGAAGCAACACGCCCTCTGGCGCAATCTCGGGAGCCAGTTTGCGAACCGGGTCGCCGATTTCGTGCTCGAAAAACCCAAGGGGCTTTACCTGTCGAGCTTCCGCTGTATGAGCGCCTTTGTGGTCCGCGAAATCACCCGTTATGAAGGGCCATTTCCTTACATCGACGGGCTAATCCTGCAGGTCACCCACAATATCGGCCGCTTGCGCGTGCATCATCTGCCGCGTGCGCTCGGCCGCAGCAACTACACGCTGCGCCGGCTGCTGCGGCTGTGGATGAGCATGTTCGTGAACTTCTCCGTGATGCCGCTGCGGATCAGCACGTTCACCGGCTTCGCGCTGAGCGGATTGGGAGCCCTCGGTGGGGCAATGGCGATTGCCGAGGCTCTGCTATATTCGCCTCCCCCCGGCTGGGCTTCGCTGTTCGCGGCAGTGCTGCTGCTGTCGGGGGTGCAGTTGATGATTCTCGGCATCGTCGGCGAATATTTGGGGCGGCTTTATCTGACGGCCAACCGGAAGCCGCAATCGGTGATCAGGGGCATCCGCCGCAGCCACGCTGCTCTCGCCACCGAAGCGCGGCCGGCGGTGCCGGAAAAAGAGCGGGTGTAAGACCAGCAGCGCTGAGCCTTGGGCCGCTTCCCCATGGGCGGGCGTGCCCGAGGTCTTCATCGGTTGTTAATAGAATTGTCGCTAATTCATTCGACCGATAATGCGCGCAATCCGCGTGCGTGCCGATGTGTCTGTGCGCCCGGAGGCCTGTTTTGCCCAGAAGGTTCCCCGCTCGTTCCTCAACCCCGGCTCTCACTGTCCGGTACTGGTTTCATCTCCATCGCCGCGCAGCGCGCCTCCATCCGCAATTTGGACCCGTAATCTGCGAGAACCGAAGCGGCGCGATAGCGGTTCTAGCAGCGTTGAGCTTCACCGCGCTCATTGGCATTGTCGGCCTCGCGATCGATGTCGGCATGTGGTATCGCACCAGCCGTGCCGTGCAGAACGCGGCCGATGCTGCGGTGATCGCCGCAGCCATTGACGGGACGGGCAGCTATCAATCAACTGCCAAGGCTGTCACAGCTCAGTACGGGTTCGTCGACGGTTCAAACGGCATCACCGTCACGGCGCTCAACAATCAGACTTGCCCAAGCGGGGCCACCAACTGCTACAAAGTCACGGTCGCGATGAGTTCGGCGCCGCTGTTCTTTTCCGCGGTTCTCGGGATTTCAGCACCCGCTGTCTCGGGAATGGCAATGGCAAACAGCGACGTGACACATAATTATTGTCTTCTGACGCTTGCCGGCCTTTCTGGCCACAGCAGCAATCAGGGGATTACCGCCGACGGCTCGTCGCATGCCAACATGAACGGCTGCAGCGTCATGTCGAACAATGATGCGAATTGCAACGGGCATGACCTTGGAGCCACCTGGGGCGACGCTCATGGGACAGACAACGGGTGCGGGGTTACTCAGCACAGCAACGTACCGCAGGTCCCCGACCCCGACGCCTCGCTGGCAACAAATATTCCGACTAATACATGCGGCACTAGCGCGAGCTCTTTCCCGCAGGAATCAGACCACACGTTTCCCAGCACAAACCAATGGTCGGGAACGAAAAGTTTCTCGACGATGATTGTGTGTGGCGATCTGCAGCTCATCGGGAACGTCACGATCACGACCCCTACCGGTTCATCCGGCTCCGTATTGGTCATCGAGAATGGGCAGCTGGATACTGGGATCTATAAGTTGGCTACCGACTCTGCCTCGGCGCTGACGATAATCTTCACGGGACCGACGGTATCCGGACACACCTACACCCACTATCCGACTGGCAATGGCACGCTCGACTTCATGGCTCCGACATCAGGTACCTGGAAGGGAATTGCGCTGTATCAAGATCCCAATTTGGGAACTTCGGGTGTCAGCTTTACTTATGCGGGCAACAGCCCTACCTGGAACATCACCGGGACTGCCTATTTCCCTTATGCCAGCATCACGTTCAAAGGCGCCGTCAACAAGTCCAGTTACGGACAGTCATGCCTTTTGTTCATTGCCGACAACATTACGCTGAAGGGCACCGCCAGCATCGAGCAAACGACGACGTCCAGCTGCAGTCTCGCCGGTGTCACCCTGCCGACCGACACGATCAATGCCGGGACCAATCTCGTCATGTGACCGAGCATAATTGCTGGGCTTGCGGGTAACAAATATGCCTCTCCATCCTCGGCAAGCCGCCCGGAGCACTAATCGCAAAACGGTTACTGATCTTATATGCCGGGACCGAAACGGAGCCATCGCCGTCGTTGCGGCCCTTTCTCTGACTGCGCTGATCGGAGTAGTCGGGCTCGCGATCGATATCGGGATGTGGTACCGGACCAACCGGGCATTGCAAAATGCGGCGGACTCAGCGGTCATTGCCGCAGCCCTCAATGGGACCGCTTCTTATCAAGCCGAGGCGAAGGGCATTGCCGCCCAATACGGGTTCGTCGACGGGTCAAACGGCATAACCGTTACCGCCTTGAACAACCAGACCTGCCCGGACGGAACGAGCGGTTGCTACCAGGTTACGGTTGCGCAATCGACCCCACCGCGATTCTTTTCGCGGGTTCTCGGAAGCTTCACACCCTCTTTGGCGGGTGCGGCTATGGCGGGCGGCTCGCAAACGCATTCCTACTGCATTCTGGCGTTAGCTACGAGCGGCACGGACCCCGCGATTTTGGGAAACGGCTCGCCTAATGCCGACCTGTCCGGTTGCAGCATCATGTCAGATATCGGCATGACCTGCCACGGGCATAACCTCAACGCCACCTACGGCGACGCACACAAGACGAATAACGGGTGCGGCATATCCGAGCTCAGCAACGTGCCGGCGGTGTCCGATCCATACTCGTCACTCGCCAGCCATATTCCCGCGAACCCTTGCGGCACTACCGCCAGCTCTTTCCCGCAGGAGGATAAGCATGGCGGAGGTCTATCGGGTAATAATGTCTGGGGGGTAGCGCATGTCACAACCGCGATGACGCTATCTGGCTCACCCACAATAGCGAACCACGGGATTGTGTGCGGCGATTTGCAGCTGGCCGGTGACGTGACATTGACAACTGTGTCACCGGGTTCCGTTCTTGTGATAGAGAATGGTCAGCTTGACCTTAACGGCCACACTCTCCAGACGGCCTCAGGCTCGGCGCTCACCATTATATTCTCGGGCCCAACTGTCTCGGGTCTCTCTCCCACCCATTCCCCAACCGGAGGCGGAACGCTCGACATCCAGGCGCCGACGTCAGGGACATGGTCCGGGGTCGCTCTCTATCAAGACCCGAATCTGACCTCGGGAGTCGACATCACTTATGCGGGCAATTCGCCCACCTGGAATATCACCGGCTTGGTCTATCTTCCGCATTCCAGCGTCACCTTCAAAGGCGCCGTCAACAAATCGAGCAACGGAGCATCCTGTTTCGCGCTCGTTGTCGACAACATCACGATTGACGGCACCGGGGACATTCTTGCGCATGGAAGTTGCGCTGCGGCCGGGCTCACACTGCCGACCGACGACGTCGGCGCGATTGCGCTCGTCAAATGAGCAGCACTTTTCCGATAGCCCGGAGACGGCAAATCCGGCCCGGATACATGCGGGCGCGGGTCTCGTCGGTGATCACGGAAGCGAGCGGCAACGCGGTCATCGAATTTGCGTTTGTCGCGCCCGTCCTCGTCGTCCTGATCATGAACATTTTTGATTTCAGCGCCCTCATCTGGGACAAGATGGAGGTGGACTATTCGGCGCAGATGGGGGCGCAGGCCGCCTACAAGACCTGCTCTACCGGCACGATGCCGGCCAAATCCAATTGTTCCGGCCTCACCACTGCGGTCACCACTGCGGTTCAGTCCACCTCTCTCGGAACCGGGGTCAATTTAGCTACGGGCTCTCCCTCTGAGATCTACTACTGCGTTTCCGGCAACGCACTGCAGTCCGTCGCCACCTACCCCTCGTCACCCCCCGCCAGTTGCTCCGCCTGTTGCGGCTCCAGCGTTGCTCCCGGCGATTACGTCGAGGTCGACGTCAATTATTCCTACTCCCCCGTGTTTGCCGGCTTGAGTTTAGCGTCGGCTCAGACCTTGAGCGGCAAGTCCGTCGAAAGGCTGAAATGACGCCGATGAGAGCAGCCGGCCTCGCTCGATGCGAGCGCGCCTCCTCGGCAGTGGAGCTCGCCATCATCCTTTCGGTCTTCGTGTCGATGATATTCGGCATCATCAACTTGTCGATAGTGCTGTGGACGCTGGGCAGTCTGCATTACGCCGCGGAGACCGCGGCCCGTTGTGCGGCAGTGGGTTCGTCCAGCTGCACGAATCCGGCCACCTATGCTCTCAATCACTACTATGGTGCGTCTCTGGGCGGCACAAATCCCTTTTCCTATTCGGCGACCGGGTGTGGTCACACAGTGACCGCGTCCTATACCTATTCGCTCGTGGTCCCTATGCTCGGCACGTTTTCGCTGCCGCTCTCCGCCGCCGCGTGCTCCCCGTGAATCGCCCTCTTGCTCAGTGGGTTATGGTGAATTTAAGAATTCCACAACAAGTTTAGCCCATATTCCTGTTATCGGTTTCAGTGGAGATATTGGCATCCGGAGGTGTCAGTTGCGCCAAATTCGTTCCCTGCTTAAACAAGTGACTCAATGCTCTTACCCTCTCGTCACCAACCGCAGCGGCGTTACTGCTATCGAATATGCGCTGATTGCGGCATTGATCGCAATCGCTGCAATCGCTGCCTTTCAATTGATCGGTTCGTCTATCAGCACTGAGTTCAGCGCCATCGCCAACTCCGTGTAACGGCCCGCTCAGGCCGCCGACGCGCGGCTATCCCGGGGCCGATCCGCCTCACAAAGGGCAAGACTGCACGATAAGATTGGATCAAAAACACCGGGAACGCGGCCGCCGCCCGCTGAGCGCAGGCCCTCAGGGGTCGTCGACGAGCAACGGGGTCCAGTCCGCTACCGGCTGCACGATCCGAACCGGCGCCGCCGTCTCCTCGTACAACAGCCGCGCGTCAGGCGCGGGGCCACGCCGCGCACCAAGCGCCTGCACGCGGACGACATGGTGGAAGCGGCCTTGCGGCACGGCGATTGTATCGCCGACCCGTATCGCGTGATTGGCCTTTGCGACGGCGACCCCATTGACCGAAACCGCTCCCGCGGTGCAGAGGCGCGCGGCGCGCGAGCGGCTCTTCGTAAAGCGCGCGAACCACAGCCATTGGTCGAGCCGTCGGCTCGCCGCTGCGGCTGGGTCGCGGTTGTCCTTCAAGCGAGCCGGAGCTCCCGCAATTTGGCGAAGGGGTGGCCCTGTCCGTCGTCGAGCGCGGGCCGCGGGCGGCTCCGGCCGGCAGCCCGATGCCGCCGCGGGCGTGCGACAAAGGTTTCCTCACCCGCAGTCATCACCGCCCGATAGCCGAGCGCCACAAGCAGACGGCGCAGTATTGCGGGCTCGACATCGAGAACAGCGGCGCGCGCCGCTGCGGCCGTAAACGGACCGCCACGAGCCAGGCGGCGCGCCCGGGCGGCGATCCGTTCCAAGATATCCGGCCGCAGCGCAACGCCGCCGATCACGCGAAGCCCGATCGCGGCATAAAAAGACAATGGCAGCGCCGGATCGATCGCGATCGTCTTGCCGAGCCGTCGGACGGGCGGGACCGGCGGAGCCGGCCGCGCTTCGCTCACGGCCCAAAGCAGCGCGCGAAAACGCATCGCATCGCCTTTGAGCGGCGGTTCGAGATAAATGGTTTCAGTGCCGAAGCGGACACCGAGCCGGCTCAGTGCCTTGCGATCCGGGAGTTCGAGGGCCGCCACTTGGCGCCCGAAATCCGCTGCCGGCATACATCCGAGAGCATTGACGAGCTCGAAGACGAGCCCCCGTCCCACCCCACCGAGCGGCAAGGCGCGCGCAGAAAACAGCGGCGACAGCCGACGCTCGACCTCATTGCGCAGGAATTGCCGCAAACGCCGACGCACCTTCTCTCGGGCCTCCCCCTCGAGGAAATCACCGGAAAGCGGCTCGGCCTTTGGCTCGAGCAGCCGCTCACCGGCGGCCATACGGCCGATGAGTTCGCGCCGCCAGCGGAGCTCTCCTCCGGTGCCGATTGCGAAGGCCTCGTCAGCATCGGCACAAAGCAGCCGCGCGCGGGCGGCAATCTCGCTGCGCAACACCGGGCTGGCTGCGGCGGTCAGCATCCGCGGATCGACGCCATCCACCGCATCGGGAATAAAGCGCAAGCCCTCGAGACGGCCCACATAGGCGCCCTCGACGAGAACTTCGCCACTCTTGGAGACGGCGGCCAGCAGTTCGCCCGCTGACCCCATTCGGCGAACGAGAAAGGCCGACCGGCGGTCGACGAAGCGCTGCGTGATGCTTTCGTGCAATGCGTCGGAGAGCTTGTCCTCGATGCCGCGGGCGCGTTCCTGCCACGACGCCGCGTCCTCGACCCAGTCGACGCGATGGGTAATGTAGGTCCAGGTGCGGATATGCGCGATGCGCGCCATCAACGTGTCGATGTCGCCGTCAGTGCGATCGAGATGTGCCATCTGTCCGGCGACCCACGCGATCGGCAGTCGCTCTTCAGGCCCGGCCAAATGGAGGAAGCAGTGGGTGAGCAGCCGGGTATGGCTCTCACTCATAACCTTGCGGAAATCGGGAATCTGACACACCTCCCAGAGCAGCCGCACGGCGCCGGGATGGCGGGCGAGATTGGCGATCTCCTGGTTGCGCGACAGCACTTGCAAGGCGCGATGGTCGTCGGCTTGGCGGGCCTGCACCAGACCCGGCACCGAAGGTCTCTCATCGAGGCTCTTCAAAAGAGCGGCGACCGAATCGAAGCGCAGCCGGTTGTTGCGCCAGTTAAGCCGCGTCAGAGGGTCGAAGCGATGGGTTTCGATGGCTTCGACAATCTCCGGATCGAGCGAGACTTGCTCGGCGGTAATACCAAACGTACCGTCGCTCATGTGCCGGCCGGCCCGGCCCGCGATCTGGGCGAGCTCGGCGGCAGTCAGCCGGCGGGGGCTGCGGCCGTCGAACTTGCCGGTGCGGGCGAAGGCGACATGGTCGAGGTCCATGTTCAACCCCATGCCGATCGCATCGGTCGCGACGAGATAGTCGACTTCTCCGGCTTGGAACATGCCGACCTGGGCATTGCGCGCGCGGGGGCTCAGCGCCCCCATCACCACGGCGGTACCGCCGCGCTGCCGGCGGATCAGCTCGGCGAGAGAGAAAACGTCGGCGAGCGCAAAAGCGACGACGGCGCTGCGTGGCGGCAGCCGCGTCACTTTCTTATAGCCGGTATATGACAGTGTCGAGAAACGCGGCCGGCTCACATATTCGGCTTCGGGAACGAGCCGCCGCATCAGCGGCTTGATCGTGTCCGCGCCGAGCAGCATGGTTTCCTCTGAGCCGCGCGCATGCAACAGACGAGCGGTGAAGACGTGGCCACGCTCGGGGTCCGCGCAGAGCTGAATCTCGTCTACCGCCAGGAAATCGACCTGCCGGTCGAGTGGCATCGACTCGACCGTGCAGACGAAATAAGACGGGTTGGGCGGCAAGATCTTCTCTTCGCCTGTGATCAGAGCCACCGAGCGCGCGCCTCTGAGCTTGACCACCCGGTCATAATTTTCGCGAGCGAGCAGCCGCAGCGGAAAGCCGATCATGCCGCTGCGATGGCCGAGCATCCTTTCGATCGCGAGATGGGTCTTGCCGGTATTCGTCGGCCCAAGGACCGCGAGGAGCCGCGGAGCGGGGCGGAACATAGCCATACGTTTAAGGTATCGGATGCAATCGGCGCCGGGGCAAGAGGAAACCGACCGCAAATTGCATCCTGTAGCGCTGCATCGCTACAGTTCACGTGATAGACAAACTGGGTTTGGAGGCGGCGAAGCGAACGTTGGTCCGTATCGCCAAAGAGCGCCGCAAATGCGGGCGTCCATCGGATCTAGCGCCCGACCGTCAGACCGCGGCCCAGCGGACTTGCACGGCGGGAATGGTAATCACATATGCTCGGCGCGTTCCCGCCCACACGCGACGGCAGCAATGATCCAGGAAACAAAAAGCTTCCAGGCGGAAGTCAGCCGGCTACTCGATATAGTGGCGCACTCGCTCTACAGCGAGAAAGAGATCTTCCTGCGCGAGCTGATCTCGAACGCTTCCGATGCCTGCGACCGGCTGCGTTACGCCGTGCTCACCGAACCCGCGCTTGCCGAAGGCGACACCGATTATCGGGTCGTTCTGATCCCCGACAAGACGGCGCGAACCCTGACGGTCGCGGACAACGGGATCGGCATGAACCGCGACGAGCTGATCGAGAATCTCGGCACGATCGCGCGTTCCGGTACGGCGGCGTTCATGAGCCAGCTCTCCGGCGACGCGCGCAAGGACATGAGCCTCATCGGGCAATTCGGAGTTGGTTTTTATTCCGCATTCATGGTTGCCGAAAAGGTCGAGGTTATCAGCCGGAAAGCCGGAGAGAACGAAGGGTGGCGATGGGCCTCCGACGGTAAGGGCGAGTTCACGATCGAGCCGGCGGGCGATGCCGCGCGCGGCGCCAAGATTATCGTGCATTTGCGGCAGGGCGAGGAGGAGTATGTCGATCCCGTCCGCTTGCGTGCCATCGTCAAACGGTATTCGGACCATATTGCCCTGCCAATCGTGATGAAGGACGGCAGCAAGGAAGAAACCATCAACACCGCGTCGGCCTTGTGGACGCGTCCGCGGTCGGAAATTACGCCAGAGCAGTATAAGGAATTTTACCACCACGTCGGCCACAGCTTTGACGATCCATGGCTTACCCTCCATAACAAGGCGGAAGGTGTCCTCGAATATACTAATCTTCTTTTTGTACCTTCGAGGAAGCCGTTCGATTTGTTCGATCCAGAGCGCAAGACGCGGCTCAAGCTCTACGTCAGGCGGGTGTTCATCACCGACGAGGGAACGGATCTCCTGCCGCCATACCTGCGGTTCCTGCGCGGCGTAGTCGATAGCGAGGACCTGCCGCTCAACATCAGCCGCGAAATGCTGCAATCTAACCCGATGGTCGCACGGATGCGCCAGCAACTGACGCGGCGGGTGCTCAGCGAGCTGGCAAAGAAGGCGACCGAGGCGACCGATGATTACGCCAAATTCTGGGATAATTTCGGCTCAGTTCTGAAGGAGGGCCTTTACGAGGACCGCGACCACCGCGACGAGGTGCTGGCGCTGGCGCGGTTCCGCTCGACCAGCCGCGACGGGCTCGTCTCGCTCGACGATTACCTCGCCGCGATGCGGCCGGGACAGGACGCGATCTACACGATCCACGGCGACAGTCTCGATGTAATCAAGAAGAGCCCGCAGCTAGAGGGCTTTCGAGCGCTCGGGGTCGAAGTTCTGCTGATGACCGATCCGATCGACGAATTCTGGGTTCCGGCAATCGCGACCTACAAAGATAAGCCGTTTAAATCGGCGACCCGCGGTGCCGTCGATCTCGACAAAATAACTCCGCCCGAGGAACGCGAGGAACAAAAACCGGAACCGCCGGCCAAGCTCGGCAGCCTGATCGCGATCTTCAAACTGGCGCTCGGCGACGCGGTCAAGGACGTGCGCCGCTCCGAGCGCCTGACGGACAGCGCCGTTTGCCTGGTCGCCGACGAGGGCGACATGGACATGCATCTCGAGCGGCTGCTGAAGCAGCACCGCCAGCTCGATACGGCCTCCAAGCGAATATTGGAGTTGAACCCGCGGCACAAGCTCATCGAACGGCTGGCGGCCAGCGTTGGCGAGCCGGGCGCGTCCGACCAGCTCTCAGAATTCGCGTGGCTCCTCTTGGACCAAGCCCGGATTGTCGAAGGCGAGCAGCTGGCCGATCCGCCGGCTTTCGCCCGCCGCCTCGCGACCCTGCTCGAGCGTGGCCTGCCTCAGGCCCCCTAGGCCTCCGGGAAGGGGAGCGCCGCTCCTTCCGGCACGGGCACTTGGAACACGTTCAATGCGTTCCCGATGAGCGTGTAGTATCCAATAATGGCGATGACCTCGACCAGACCTGTTTCGCCAACCGTCGCAACCGCCTCGTTGAAAGTCGCGTCCGAGAGCCGCTGGGTCCTGAACAGCCCTGAGCAGACGCGGTAGACGAGCGCTTCATCCTTTTGCGCGAAGCTTGGCGTCTCGCCGCCGCGTAGCGCTTCAATTGCTGCGGCCGAGACGCCTGCTTTTTCCGCCAGCGGGGCATGCGCGTACCACTCGTATTGCGCGCGCCAGAACCGGGCGGTGGTGATGATCGCGAGCTCCGAAAGGCGGTCCGTCAGCGAGGTCCCCCACCGCAGATGCTCGCCGAGTTTCGCGGCGTGCTCGCAGATCTCGGGCGCGCGAATTAGAAGTTGGAAGGGGCCGCCGAACCGGCCGCGCCGCCCGGCGATGATTAATTCACGCACGCGCCGTTGCGCCGGCGTCATTTCCTCCCTCGTGATCTCACGATAGCGGGCCATTTCTCCCTCCTGGCTTTTTCATAAACGCTAGCCCGCGCCCGTCCGCCGGGGCGTAATTCAGGTTACAGCGAATTAATGCGCGTGAAAGCCGCTTGTCACCTCGCCAACCCAATTCCGTGGCGACCCGTTCGCCGGTCGCTTTCGGCGCCGGCATCGGCATTCGCGCTCGACAGGAGAACCAATGGCCGAACTCAATCAAAACAACTACCGCTGCCCCTGGCTCACTAGGGGCCGCACCGCCGCGCTGAGCTTTACTCTTGGAGCTGCGCTCGCGCTGCCTCCGATGGTGTGGGCCGAAAACCCCGCGACGGTGGGAAACCCGTCTCAGGCTGCCAACGGCGCCCCGCAGACGATGACCTCACCAATCGCGCTGACCCAGCCACAGAGCTTCGCGCCGCTCGTCAAAAAGGTGTCGCCGGCCGTCGTTAATATATCGGTCACGCAAAAGGCTGCGCCGGACCCGATGGCCGACGAGCCGGAGGCGTCGCCATCACCCGGGTTTCCGAATTCGCCATTTGACGAAATGCTGCGCCGCTTTTTCGATCAGCTGCCGAACGAACAACGGCACGCTTTTCGACACATGCCGGAAGAGCAGTCGCGGCGGATTGCACTCGGTTCCGGGTTCATCGTCGACCCTTCGGGTTACGTTGTGACCAACAGCCATGTCGTTGGCAACGCCACCAAGGTCGAAGTCACACTCCAGGACGACAGCAAATATACGGCAAAGATTATCGGCCGCGACGCCAAAACAGACCTTGCTGTGCTGCAAATCAACGCCGATAAACCACTGCCCTACGTTACGTTCGGCGACAGCTCCGCTGCCCAGGTCGGCGACTGGGTCGTGGCTGTAGGCAACCCGTTCGGGCTCGGAGGGACGGTAACGACTGGCATTATTTCGGCGCGGGGGCGTGACATCCACTCCGGCCCGTTCGACGATTTCCTGCAGATTGACGCGCCGATAAACCGCGGAAACTCCGGTGGCCCGACCTTCAATCTGGACGGGCAAGTGATTGGCATCAATACGGCGATATATTCGCCGAATGGCGGGAGTGTGGGCATCGGCTTCGCAGTGCCATCAAGTGTCGCCAAGCCGGTCATCGCGCAGCTCGAACAGCACGGCAAAGTCAGCCGCGGCTGGCTCGGTGTCCAGATCCAGGAGGTGACGCCCGCGATCGCGGCGAGTCTCGGTTTGCATGGTGATCAAGGCGCTCTTGTAGCGGGGGTTACGCAACACAGCCCCGGTGCAAACGCCGACCTCAAGCAGGGCGACGTGATCCTGTCGTTCAACGGCAGCGAAATCAGCCGGTTGCACGATCTGCCACGGCTTGTCGCCGCCGCGGCGCCGAACAGCCAAGCCAAATTGAAGATTTGGCGAAATGGTCAGACCATCGAATTGCATGCGACAATCGGCGAACTCCCCAACGGCGATCAGGTCGCATCGGCCGCCGGCGCGGAGGAAGAACAACCATCGGCGGACGCCCAGGCAATGGGCATGCATTTTGCCCCATTGAATAAAGAGCTTCGCCACGAGTTCCAAATTGGAAAGGACGTCAAAGGCGTGGCAATTACTCGGGTTGATCCCGAAAGTGCCGCAGACGATGTTGGCCTTGCCACGGGCGATGTCATTGTCGAGATCGACCAGCAGCCGGTTACGACCCCCGGGGAAGCGGCGGCAAAGCTGAAGCAGATCGCGGCCTCGCCCAAAAAGAGCGCGTTGCTGCTTCTCAGTCGTCGCGGCGTCACGCAATATGTAGGCGTAACTCTCGGTGGGAACCAGGGGTGACCCGAGACGAGGTGTCAGCCCCCGTTCGGGGCTGGCACTCCAAAGCTGGCCTTGCGAGTTCCCATCAGCGGGCGCGCCACACGGTCCCAGTGTGGCCATCCCGGGGCGGCAACGGCGCACGTGCCTCGAGCCTTTCGAGTTGGATCCGAGTGCGGGCGCCGGCCCGAAGCAATCGGTCAGTAGCGCGGCGCAGCTCGGCCCGACTTTCGGGCGTGTCGGCAGCGAGAGCGGCGTCAAAGGCAGCAAGAAAGGCCGTGATATCGCTATCGACGCGGTCGCGCAATGCCTGGTCAATGAAGGTATCGGAGTCTTTCGTCCGTTGCGGTTCGGTCATGATTGGAACAGGCCCGCCGTTTTCCGGCGGCGTATAATCTGCAAGTTTCGGGCGATTGGGCTGCAGTGCCCGTTCTTGGGCCTCAGTCGAGCGGTTGATCGTGTTTGTTCCGGAAATGGACGAGTGAATACCTAAGAGCGAATGTTGCCGCTGCAGGTCGGAGCGGTGAGCCGCCTCTTGGGAGAGCGACAAGCGGAGTGTGCGCCGCGATTCCGCGCTGTCAGGCTGACCCGAAGCAGAGGCGGACGGCGAACTGGTCTCGCTCAGGGCGTGCATGTCTCCGCTCTTGGGCGCTCCGTCAGCGCCGGGCAGGGCGCTTCGCGACGCATCAGAATCCGGCGGCGGATGACTGCGCACGCCCTGCCGCGCTTCAATCAGCTCTCCTTCCGCGGGAGTGGACGTTTCGGGCGACCGAACTGCCGCTGCTATCTCCTCGCTCTTTGGCGCGTCAGCTGAGCCATCAGCGGCTATCGCCTGCTCTGAAGGGCCCTTGACGAGTTGCGACTGGGTTGGTCCACTCGACTCCGCTGTCGCACCCTCGGCGGCAACTTCCCGCGCCCGGCTTCGGCTCACAATATAACTGATCGCTGGTGGCGAACAGCCATAACTTCGCGCAATACTCGTTAAGGTCTCGCCCGCTTCATATCTCTGGATAATCGACGGCCAATCATGCTGGGGTATTTTCCCTCTTTTACTTGATTTTTCCATCTTATAAACTTTCGGCTGCAGTTTTCCTTTGAGCCTCCGGATCCGCCCCGTGAATCCTCGCCGTGATGCAAAAGCGGCATCACCGAATATCCCTGGTTCGAAGAGTCAACGGCCAGAGTGACGATTGCAGCCGGGCAGCTCACCAAGCCTAGCGGGAGCACCGCAACCCGAGCCTGATTTTGATAGTTCCCAATATCGATAAACCAGTCAACAACAAATCGGTGTTAATGTTTCCTCAAGAGCTTCATCGATTGGCCCGCGCGAGGTGAGCTCGCCAGCGTTAGACGCGGACAATTTTTCCTGGGTTGAGAATGCCCTCAGGGTCGAGCGCCTTTTTGACGGCGCGCATCACATCGATCGCCGCGCCATGCTCGGCGATCAGAAAGTCCATTTTGCCATACCCGACCCCGTGCTCTCCAGTACTCGTACCCTCCATCGCTAGTGCACGCGCGACCATAAGATCATTGAGACGACTTGCCTCAGCAACCTCCTCCGGGCGGTCTGGGTCGATCATAAAGACGAGGTGAAAGTTGCCATCACCCACGTGGCCGACCAAGGCGTATGGGATCGTTGATTGAGAGAGGTCCCGCTTCGTTTCGGTGATACATTCGGCAAGCCGCGAAATGGGAACGCAGACATCCGTTGCAAGGCCCTTTGAACCGGGCCGGAGGGCTAACGCGGCGTAATAGGCGTCGTGGCGCGCCTGCCAGAGTCTCGAGCGTTCTTCGGGGGTTGTTGCCCAGCTGAAACCCTCGCCACCATATTCGGCAGCGATCGCCTTCACCGCTTCGGCCTGTTCGGCCACCCCGCGTGGGGTGCCATGGAATTCGAAAAAAAGGGTGGGAGCCACTTTGTGGTCAAGTTTTGAATACTTGTTGATCGCAGCCATCTGGGATTCATCCAGCAACTCGATGCGCGCGACCGGTATGCCGCTTTGAATTGTTAAGATTACCGTATTGACGGCGCCATCGATGCTGGGGAAAGCGCAAACAGCGGCTGACACGGCTTCCGGAATGCCATAGAGCCTGACGGTCAGCTCGGTGATGACGCCGAGTGTGCCCTCCGACCCGACGAAAAGGCGTGTCAAGTCATACCCAGCTGCCGATTTGCGGGCACGCCGTCCAGTTCGAATGATGCGGCCATCGGCGAGCACGACCGTTAATGACAATACGTTCTCGCGCATCGTGCCATATCTCACCGCATTGGTGCCGGAAGCCCGCGTCGCCGCCATTCCGCCGAGCGAAGCGTCAGCACCAGGATCAATCGGGAAAAATAGCCCCGTGTCGCGCAAATATTCGTTGAGTTCCTTGCGAGTGACGCCAGCCTCGACGCTGGCGTCCAGATCTTCCGCATTGACACGTATGATTCGATTCATTTGAGACAGGTCGATGCAGACCCCGCCCGCAAGTGCGGCGACATGACCCTCGAGAGAAGTTCCCGTGCCAAACGCGATAACCGGCGTCCTGTGCTCGCAGCACAGCTTGACGATTGCCGCAACCTCTTCGGTGCTGCGCGCGAATGCGACCGCGTCCGGGGAGTGAGGCGTATGGTAGGATTCGTCCTTTCCATGCTGGGCACAAACGGCAGCCGAGGTAGAAAAACGATTTCCCAAAAGTTCGCGCAGCAAAGCGAAGAGGGACGCATTGATAGGGGTGCGATGCGGGGCGGGTGCAGACATGGCGGCCAACGCGAAGATTAGAATTTAGAGGTAGTCGCGAGCCGGGGCCGCTGCAACGATAATCCCGAGGTGCGGCACTTCGCGGCTCAAAGGTTGTGCCGGTCGTTTCGCGCGAACCGGCGGGCGGATTATTTCTGGAAGCAAAGGGCTGCCGAGCCGGCAATTCGTTGTCGTTTTCCCGAACGCGCCGCTTCTGTTATTGAGCAACTCCGAGCGGAATACTACGTTTCTGCGACTGCAGAGGCGGACTTGGGAGGTCGCGATGGCGCTGGCAGCAGTCAGCCTCGACGACAAATATGTCCTCGACAAAGGGCGCGTCTATCTGACCGGCACCCAGGCCCTGGTGCGCTTGCCGATGATGCAGCGGCAACGCGACGTCGCAGCGGGCCTTAACACCGGCTGCTTTATTTCGGGATATCGCGGTTCGCCGTTGGGTGGGCTCGACCAGAATCTGTGGAGCGCGCGCCGGTTTCTCGAACGCAACCACATCCGCTTTCAACCCGCCATTAACGAGGAACTCGGCGCGACGGCGGTCTGGGGCAGCCAGCAAGTTGGCCTTTTCCCAGGCGCCATGTACGACGGCGTGTTCGCGATGTGGTATGGCAAGGGGCCCGGCGTCGACCGCAGCGGCGATGCCTTCAAACACGGCAATGCCGCGGGCTCCGCGCCCCATGGCGGTGTGCTGCTGCTCGCTGGCGATGATCATACCTGCAAGTCGTCGACATTGCCGCACCAGTCCGAGTACGCCTTCATGGACGCCTGCATACCAGTGCTGAACCCGTCAGGCGTGCAGGAAATCCTCGATCTCGGCCTCTATGGCTGGGCGATGTCGCGTTATTCGGGTTGCTGGATCGCCTTCAAAACCATTGCTGAAACCATCGATAGCTCCGCCTCGGTGGAAGTCGGTCCCGACCGCATCAGCATCGTACTCCCCGACGATTTCGAGATGCCTGCGGGCGGACTCAATATTCGCTGGCCGGATCAGCCGCCGGATCAGGAATACCGGTTGCATAAATACAAGCTTTATGCGGCGCTTGCGTTTGCGCGGGCCAACCAACTCGACCAGATTGTCATCGACAGTCCGCGGCCGCGTTTTGGTATTGTCACGACCGGCAAGTCGTACCTTGACGTGCGCCAAGCGCTCGACGATTTGGGGATCGATGAGGCGCATGCCGCCGAGATCGGATTCCGTCTCTATAAGGTCGCGATGTCGTGGCCGCTCGAGCGCGAGGGCATTCGCCGTTTTGCCGAGGGGCTCGAAGAGATCCTCGTCATAGAAGAAAAACGCGCCGTCGTCGAAAACCAGTTCAAGGAGCAACTTTACAACTGGCGGGAAGACGTCCGGCCGCGAGTGATCGGCAAGTTCGACGAGAACCGCAACTGGATCTTGCCATCGAATGGAGAGCTGACGCCGGCGCAAATCGCGCGCGTCATTGCACAGCGGATTGCCCGCTTTCATACTTCGCCCCGCATTAGCGAACGCCTCGCCTTCCTCGAAGGAAAAGAACAGCAGCTAGGTGGCGGCAATGTCGTGCCATTTGCCCGCACGCCTTATTTTTGCTCCGGCTGCCCGCACAACACGTCGACCAAGGTGCCGGAAGGCAGCCGTGCGCTCGCCGGTATCGGCTGTCATTATCTGGCCCAGTTCATGGACCGCTCGACCGCGACCTTTACGCAGATGGGCGGCGAGGGGGTGCCGTGGATTGGTCAGGCGCCTTTCACCGAAACCCAGCACGTCTTCGCAAATCTCGGCGACGGCACCTACACCCATTCAGGCGTGTTGGCGATCCGTGCGGCGGTCGCGGCCAAAGTCAATATTACCTACAAGCTGCTATTCAATGACGCGGTGGCGATGACCGGCGGGCAACCGATCGATAGCGGCTTAACTGTGCCCGCGCTGACACGCCAGCTTGCCGCCGAGGGAGTGCGGCGGATCGTTGTAGTGACCGACGAGCCCGCCAAGTACCCGGCCGGCGTCGACTTTGCAGCAGGAGTAACGGTGCGCCATCGCGGCGATCTTGACGGCGTCCAACGCGAGTTGCGCGAGATGCCGGGCGTCACCGCTATCGTCTACGACCAGACCTGCGCTGCCGAGAAGCGCCGCCGCCGCAAGCGCGGCCGCTTCCCCGATCCGGCCAAGCGCGTCTTTATCAACGATCTCGTTTGCGAGGGGTGCGGGGACTGCTCCAAAACCTCGAATTGCCTCTCGGTCGTGCCTGTCGAGACCGAGTTTGGCCGCAAGCGCGCCATCGATCAGTCTAGCTGCAACAAGGACTTCTCTTGCGTAGAGGGTTTCTGCCCGAGCTTTGTCACCTTGCACGGCGGTGGGTTGAAGCGGCGCAATGGCGGAGACTTGCGCGAAGAGACATTACCGCCGCTGCCCGAACCGCCTCGTCCAGCGCTAGATAAGCCATACGGCATCCTCGTCACCGGCGTCGGCGGCACAGGCGTCGTTACGATCGGCGCGCTGCTCGGAATGGCTGCGCATCTGGAGCAAAAAGGCTGCACAGTCCTCGACATGACGGGCCTCGCACAGAAAGGCGGCGCCGTCTACAGCCACGTTCGCATCGGCCGGCGTCCCGACGAAATCCATGCGGTGCGCATCGCGGCGGGTGGCGCGCACCTCCTCCTCGGCTGCGATCTTGTCGTCTCGGCGAGTGCGGATGCCTTGTCGAAGCTGCAACTGGGCCACAGCCGCGCGGTCGTTAACAGCCACGAGATCATCACCGGCGATTTCACCCGCGACCCCGACTTGGCCTTCCCGAGCCGAGAGCTGCAGCGCAGCATTGCCGATGCGGCCGGATCCGAGAACGCCGAATTTCTCGATGCGACCCGCCTCGCGACCGGTCTTCTTGGCGATTCGATCGCGAGCAATCTCTTCATGCTCGGTTACGCATACCAACGCGGATTGGTGCCGCTTTCGGCCGAGGCGATCGAGCGGGCGATTGAGTTGAACGGTGTTGCAGTGCAATTCAATCAGGGCGCGTTCCGCTGGGGCAGGCGCGCCGCGGTCGATCCGGCTCTCGTTGAGGCGCGTGCGAGCCCACCCACCGCGACACCAGAAAGTCACCGCCCTTCGGCAAACCTCGATGAGGTGATCGGGCGTAGAATTGCGTTTCTGACCGACTACCAGGATAGCGCCTACGGGGCTCGGTACGAAGCGTGGGTCAAGCGCGTTCGCGACGCGGAAGCTGCATACACGGCAGGCGACACGGCGCTGACGCAAACCGTCGCTCGCGCGCTCTTCAAGCTGATGGCTTATAAAGACGAATACGAAGTCGCCCGCCTCTACACAGAAAGCGATTTTCTGCGGCGCGTCGCCGACCAGTTCGAGGGCCCCTATGAGCTGCACTTCCATCTGGCGCCGCCGCTGCTCGCCGAGCGCGATCCGCAAACTGGCCTTCTGCGCAAGCGTACCTATGGCCCGTGGATGCTTTCGGTCTTTCGGGTGCTTGCAAAGCTTCGCCGCCTGCGCGGCACGCCGTTCGATATCTTTGGCCACGGTGAAGAGCGGCGCGCGGAACGCCGGATGATCGCGGAATACGAGACGCTGCTTGGGGAGATTGTCGAGAATTTAACACCCGCCAACCACGCCGTGGCAATCGAGCTCGCCGCGCTGCCGCTGGGCGTCCGTGGGTTCGGTCATGTCAAGCAGGCCAATCTCGCGCGCGCCAAAGTGATGCAGGCGGCGTTGATCAGCCGCTTTCGTTCGCCGACGCCCGTTCACGCAATAGCGGCAGAATAATGAAGCCTTTCCCTTACCCTGTCTCGAGCGGCAAGGCAACAAAGCGGCTGTTGCCTTCGCGCTCGACGCGGACGAGAACGTTCTTGTGTCCGCTTTTCTTGGCCGTAGCGATTTTCTGCTGCAGCTCTTCGAGCCCCGCTACGGGGTCGTGACCGAGGGCAACGACAAGGTCACCGGGCCGTAGACCTTGTGTCGCCGCAGGGCTGTTTTGCGCTACCTCGGAAATCACAATCCCCTTTGTCGCATCGGCCAGTGAGAACTGCTTGCGTAACTCAGGTGTCAGCTTGACGAGCTTCAGACCGAGCGCATCGATGCTCGGAGGCGGTTTCGGCTTCTCCGGCTCGGACGGAGGCGGGACCGGACGGTTAGGATTCGCCGCAGCGACCTTCAATTCGACCTCGTGCTCCTTGCCGTCGCGCCACACGGCCAGTTTCACCGGCGTCTCAGGTGGCGTATCGGCAACCAACCGCGGCAGCTGCCGGCTGCGGTCGATCGGCTTTCCTTCATAGGCAAGGATCACGTCGCCGAGCTGTAGCTTGGCTTGCGCCGCGGGGCTTCCCGGATCAATAACTGCAATCATAGCCCCCCGACCTTTGTCGAGACCGATCGCTTCGGCTATTTCGTCGGTAACCGGCTGGATACGAGCCCCGATCCAGCCGCGCTCGACCTTGCCCGTCGTCCGCAATTGGTCGATGATCGGCCGAGCAAATGCTGAGGGGATCGCAAAACCGATGCCGATCGACCCTCCCGAAGGCGAGAAAATCGCCGTGTTTATGCCGATCACATTGCCGTTCAGGTCGAACATCGGCCCGCCGGAATTGCCGCGATTAATCGACGCGTCAGTTTGCAGATAGTCGTCGTAAGGACCGGAATGAATGTCGCGAGCGGTTGCCGAAATAATCCCGGCAGTGACGCTACCACCGAGACCGAACGGATTACCGATCGCGAGCACCCAGTCACCCACCTTCGCCTTCGTAGAATCCCCCCACATAGCGGCAGGAAGGGGTGCCTTCGGTTCGACCTTGAGCACCGCGAGATCGGTGACCGCATCTCGTCCGATAACTTCCGCCTGCAAAGTCGTGTCGTCCGACAGCGTGACAGTGATCTGCTCCGCGTTGGCAATCACGTGGTTATTGGTGACAATGATCCCGGTGGGATCGATAATAAACCCCGATCCGAGGGATGCGGCTCGCGGCGCCGACCCATTTGGACCGCCCGGCGCCCCCTTTTCGCCAAAAAAGTCACGGAAGAACTCATCGAGCGGCGACCCTGGCGCCACCTGCGCTTCAGGTGAACCCTTGGGCGCGGGCGCAGTGGTGGCCTGGGTCGTCGAGATATTCACGACAACCCCGCTCACGCGTGCCGCCAGCTGGGAGAATACCTCGGAAAAAGGCGTCTCCGGCGTGTCCGCCCAACTGGGCGAAACGACCGTCAACGACAACGTCAGCACTAGAGCACGAATCGCGACCCGGGGGGCCAAAAAGGCCACGATGTCTCTCCCACTTAACCAGCCCCGGCCATTCCGACCGATCCGGTGGGCTCGATAGGAGATGTCCGCACACTTGGCAAGATGGAATAGCAGCGTGACCAAATCGCGCGTTGCAACATGTTGGCGGCTTGATTGGAAAACCAAACATGCGGCGCCAGCGTAGCGCGAAAATCGTCGCGACCCTTGGACCCGCGAGTTCGGCCCCCGAAAGGATCCGCGCATTGTTTGAAGCCGGCGTCGATGTTTTCCGGCTGAATTTCAGTCACGGTACGCACGAAGATCATCGACACCGTTTCGAAGCGATCCGAGCCGGAGAAAGCGCGGCCGGACGGCCGATCGGGATCATCGCGGATCTGCAAGGACCAAAACTGCGCCTCGGCACCTTTTGTGCCGGTCGGATCGAGCTCGCTGCCGGCTCTCATTTTCGCGTCGATCTCGACAACGAACCCGGCAACGAGTCCCGCGCGCCGCTGCCACATCCGGAGATATTCGAAGCGATCCGGCCGGGCACCGAGTTGCTGATCGATGACGGCAAGGTGCGACTTCAGGTCGAGACCTGTGGCGCCGGCTTTGCGGAAACCTGCTGCATGGTCGGCGGAGCTCTTTCCGACCGTAAGGGCGTCAATGTGCCGAACGCGGTGCTGCCGCTGTCGGCGGTAACGGAAAAGGATCGTGCGGATCTCGCCTTCGCCCTGGAGCAAGGCGCCGATTGGATCGCGTTCTCGTTTGTCCAACGTCCCGACGATGTGGCTGAAGCGCGAAAGCTGGTTGGCGGCCGCGCTGGGGTCATGGTGAAACTCGAAAAGCCCGCCGCTATCCAGCGGCTGCCGGAAATCATCGAGCTTGCCGACGGATTGATGGTCGCCCGCGGCGATCTCGGTGTCGAGATGCCTCCGGAGGACGTTCCCAGCGTGCAAAAGCAAATCGTGCACGGCTGCCGGCTTGCCGGAAAGCCGGTCATTGTTGCGACACAAATGCTGGAATCGATGATCACATCGCCAACGCCAACTCGCGCCGAAGCTTCAGATGTCGCAACCGCGGTGTACGAGGGCGCCGACGCGGTGATGCTCTCCGCCGAAACGGCAACCGGAAGTTATCCGGTGGAAGCGGTGGAGATCATGGACCGCATTGCCTGCCGCGTGCAGGAAGACCCGCTTTACTTCTCGACACTTGAGGGAACCCGCATCGAGCACGAGCATACCGCCCCCGATGCGATCAGCGCGGCAGCACGGCAAGTCGCGAGCCTTGTCGGCGCAGCAGCGATTGTGTCTTACACCACCTCCGGTGCTACCGCCCTGCGCGCTGCGCGCGAGCGGCCCGAGGCTCCCATCCTGGTGCTGACCTCGAACCTCGGCACGGCGCGACGCTTGGCCGTATTGTGGGGCGCGCATTGCGTGCACACTCGCGACGTCAGGAGCTTTGGCGATATGGTGCAGCGGGCCGTGCGGATCGCCCACCGCGAAGGGATCGCACAGGCGGGCCAACGGGTCGTGATCACCGCCGGCGTCCCATTCGGCACTCCAGGGGCTACGAATATCTTGCGGATTGCCTGGGTCGACCGCTGATAGGATTTGCCGCCGACCAGGCTCGGCCCTCTGATTTGTTCGCCGTGCACAAAGGTATTAGAAAGCCGGCATGGGCCCTGTGGATGTTTCGGTTGTCATACCGGTAAAGGACGAGGCGGACAACATCGCGCCGCTTTTCGAGGAAATCCGCGCGGCGCTTGACGATATTATCGACTACGAAGTGCTGTTTATTGACGATGGCAGCAGAGATACCACCGCTGCCAAAGTCTTGCAGCTAACCGCCGGTCGGCCAAGATGGCGATTATTGCGTCATGCCGCGAGTTATGGACAAAGTGCAGCGATTCGGACCGGGGTTAGAATGGCGTGCGGAGTGTGGATCGCCACCCTCGATGGTGATGGGCAGAACGATCCCGCAGACATTCCGAAATTGTTGCATTTCGCCCGCGCGAACTCGCCGAATTCGGCCGTTTTGGTTGCTGGATGCCGCGAGAAAAGACAGGACAGTTGGTTGAAGCGTTTGGCGTCGTTGATTGCCAACGCGCTGCGCAGCCGGCTGCTCGGCGATCAGACGCCGGATACGGGCTGTGGGTTGAAGCTGTTTCCAAGGTCGCTCTTTCTCGATCTGCCCTACTTCGATCACATGCACCGCTTCCTTCCGGCGCTCGTGTTGCGCGAGGGGGGTCTCGTGCATTCGGTGCCGGTCAACCATCGACCGCGCCAAACGGGGGTATCGAAATACGGCGTTTTCGACCGTTTGGGGGAAGGAATCATCGATCTCTTTGGCGTTATATGGCTACAACACCGCGCGGCGCGGCCGCGGCTTCTCGATGGGATGACGAGCGAGGCAGGAGGGCCTCCGCCCTCGGCTGCTGCGTAGGCGTCATGATGATGCCGGCAAAGAATAAGGACGGCGAGAGACCGGGTTCTCCCGGCACGGGCGGCTGTCGGACGGCTCGGCTCCTCGTCCTTGGGCTGCTCGTGGCCGGGGCGGTCTCTGCGTGGCGCTGGCGGGTGGTTCTCGATCCAATCGCTGTAGCCGCAGCCGTCACGCATTACCCGGCGGCTCCCTTGGGATTTCTCGTTGTCCACATAGCGGCGAGCCTGTTGTTCATCCCGCGTACAGTGCTGGCGGTTGCGGCGGGGCTGCTGTTTGGCGGCCGATGGGGGGTTCTTTGGGCCGAAATCGGTAGCGTAACCGGCGCCGTCGCCGGGTTTCTCGTTGCCCGCTATGTTGCCTCCTCTATAACCCTTCCCCGCCTGCGGGGAATGGAAGGATGGGCACCGGAACTTTCTCGCACTGGGCGGACAGGTTCGATATTGCGGCGTGTCGAACGCGGCGGTTGGCGCATGGTGACATTGCTGCGCCTGATCCCGGTAGTGCCGCACAGCCTTGCGAACTATGCGCTGGGTCTCACGCGAATACCGCTCGGAAGCTATACCTTCGGCTCATCGCTCGGCCAGTTGCCGATGACAATCGCTTACGTCGACCTAGGGGCGGCAGGAGGGCAATTTATGACCGGGCGTGCCGGGTGGTTGGAGCCGACTCTTATCGGCCTTGCGATGCTTGCGGTTACGCTCGTGATCTCCGCCCGTTTTCGCTGGCGGTTCGATTGATGGGCTGAACTTGTTTTGGCGCCGGCCCGCCGGTCGCCCAGTCGAGCAATTCGACCGTGTGGAGCACCGGCACATCCGATGAGCCAGAAAGCTGCGTGATGCAGCCGATATTGCCGGCTGCGATAAAATCAGGCTTGATTGCCGCGATATTGGCCAGTTTGCGGTCGCGCAGTGCAGCTGCGAGCGCTGGCTGCAGCATATTGTAGGTGCCGGCCGAGCCGCAACACAGATGGCCTTCGGGTACTTCGAGCGGTTCGAACCCTGCGGCGGCGAGAAGCGCTTTCGGCCCCGCATGAATGCGTTGGCCATGCTGCAAAGAGCAAGCCGAATGATAGGCAACGCGCCGGCGGTCTGGCGTAAACGTCGCGGCACGCTCCGCGAGACCGAGCGTCGCCAACACCTCGGTCACGTCGCGAGCCAGAGAAGCGATACGCGCCGACTTCTCGGCATAGGCCGGATCCTCGCGCAACAGGAAGCCGTAATCCTTCACCATCGTGCCGCAGCCCGAAGCATTGGTCACGACTGCGTCAAGCCTCGCGGCGGCATCCGCACGCTGCCAGGCGTCGATATTGGCGCGGGCGAAGTCGAGTGCGGCCCTGCCTTTGCCGAGATGGTGGACCAGCGCACCGCAACAGCCGCCGCCGCGCGGCACCACGACCTCGCAGCCGTGTCGGGTCAGCAGCCGGATCGTCGCCTCATTGATCTCGGGCGCCAGCACCCTCTGTGCACAGCCGGTCAGCAGCCCCACCCGCATCCGGCGCGCCCCTTCGGCGGGAAAGACGCCTGCCCGAGGGGTCGCCGAGCGAGGCGGCACCGTATCCGGTGCCAGCGCAAGCAGCGGCCACAGGCGGCGCGGGAGAATTCGCGCCAGAGGTTTGGCCAGGACCGCGCAGCGCAATACCGCTCGAAACAACACCGGGCACGACAGGACGGCGCCGAGCATCGCGCGCAACCCTCGTTCCCCCCACGGCCGGCGAAAATGGTCTTCGATCCAACGGCGGGCGTGATCGACCAGATGCATATAATTGACCCCGGACGGACAAGTCGTCATGCAGGCCAGGCAAGAAAGGCAGCGGTCGATATGTTTGACGGTGTCTGGAGTAATTACGCTTTTGCCCGCCAGCATTTCTTTCATCAAATAGATGCGGCCGCGCGGGCTGTCGAGTTCATCACCGAGCAGGACATATGTCGGGCAGGTCGCGGTACAGAACCCGCAATGGGTGCAGGTCCGCAATATCTTTTCGGACGCTGCGATGTCGGGATCGGCGAGCTGCTCTGCGGTGAAATCGGTCTGCACCGGGTCATTGCCCTTCGACGATGCGCCCCGGGTTCAGAATACCGCGCGGGTCAAAAGCCTCCTTGACACGCGCGGCAAGCGCAGCCAACGCGGCCGATTGCGGCTCGAAAACCAGAACGGTTTGGCGCAGCGCGGGCGAGCCTTTGATCAACGTGGCATGACCTGTGCCGCTACCGTCAGTGCCGCGGATCGCAGCCCGAATAACCGCGGCGCCGCCGTCATCGGCGCCCGCCACCGCAACCCAGACGAGCCCGCCTCCCCAATCCAGATACCATCGGGCATCGAGGCGATCAGCGACGGTTTCCGCAAGTTCGGCGCCGCGGCTCGGCGCGACCGAAACGCGCCAGACGACGCGGTCAGGCAACTCGACGAGCGGTAGAACGTCCCTGATCCCGCGCCAAAATGTTGTTGAAGGTCCGTCTTCCAGCACCGCCGTTTCGCTCCCCGCGGCCAGCTCGCTCATCAATTTCTCGCGCCGGAACACCACGGAAGGAGCCGGTCCTTCGAGTCGCAGCGCCACAACACCCTGTGGACCGGAGAACGACTGCAAAATGCTATTCGATGCTGCGGGCAGATAGGCAGCGCCGGATATCTCGTGAGGTGAAGAGAGCGCCCGGGTTAGGCAATGGACCGCGGCGGTCGGGTCCAGCGCACACAGCAACAGCGTCGAAACGGTTTCAGGCCGTGGCAGCACCTTCACGGTCACTTCCTCGAGCGCCGCGAGCGTCCCGTAAGAGCCCGCCATCAGTTTGCAAAGGTCGTATCCGGTAACGTTCTTTACGACCTTCCCGCCCGCCTTGAAGATCTCACCGCGACCGCTGATACCACGAAAGCCAAGGAAATGGTCTCGCGCCGCCCCCGCCTTGATCCGCCGCGGCCCGGACAAATTGCACGCGAGCACACCGCCCAGAGTGCGCCGCTGGGCCGCGGCCTCCGGCAGACTCAGCAGTGCACCCCAATCGGGCGGTTCAAAGGCAAGCATCTGCCCGTTCGCAGCTATAACCGCTTCGATTTCCCCAACCCGCGTCGCGGCCGCAGCGGTCAGGACCAACTCGCTCGGCTGGTAATCGCGGATGGCGGTGAGCGGAGACAGATCGAGAGTGCGCGGCAACTGAAGCAGTCGGCCGAGCTCACGCTTGGTACCTCCAGCGACCAATTCGACAGGTTCCTCGGCCGCGAGCGCCTCATTGATTGCCTCACGCAGCTCGTCGAGATCAGCTGGGGCGAAGCCGCTCATCGCCGCGCCCTCAAAATTAGAAGCGCGGCAGATCGGGGAACGGCAGCCGGCCCGAATGGACGTGCAGACGCCCAAGCTCGGCGCAACGGTGCAGCTGTGGGAAGACCTTGCCCGGGTTAAGCAGCCCGTCAGGATCAAATGCGCATTTTAGGCGCTGCTGATGTGCCAAATCGGCGTCATTAAACATTGTGCCCATCAGGTCGCGCTTTTCCACGCCGACCCCGTGCTCCCCGGTCAGCACGCCTCCGACTTCGACGCAGAGTTTCAGGATATCGGCGCCGAAAGCCTCGGCCCGTTCGATCTCGCCGGGTTTGTTGGCATCATAAAGGATGAGCGGGTGGAGGTTGCCGTCACCGGCATGGAATACGTTAGCAACGGCCAGCTGATATCGTTCCGAGAGAGCCCGCATCCGGGTAAGAACCTCAGAGAGGCGTCCGCGGGGGATCGTCCCGTCCATGCAGTAGTAATCAGGCGAGATCCGCCCGACCGCCGGAAAGGCCGCTTTGCGGCCGGACCAGAATGCGAGCCGCTCCGCCTCATCGCGGCTGGCCCGGATGGTCGTGGCATGATGGTCGCCTGCGATCTCCTCGATTTTCTCGACAAGAAAATCGACTTCTGCCGGCGCCCCATCCAGCTCCACGATCAGAAGCGCCTCAACATCGAGCGGATAGCCGACTTTGACAAAGGCCTCGGCGGCGTGGATCGCCGGCCGGTCCATCATCTCCATGCCCGCCGGGATAATTCCCGCTCCGATCACGGCGGCGACGCAATCGCCAGCGTCCTCGGTGGTCGGAAAGCCGATCAACAGCGCCCGGGCCGCCGTCGGCTTCGGCAAGATGCGAACCGTCACTTCGGTGACGACGCTGAGCAGTCCCTCGGACCCAGTCATGACGCCCAGCAGATCGTAGCCTGCGGCATCGAGATGCTTGCCGCCGAGCCGCAGCACCTCGCCATCCATCGACACCATCTCGATGCCGAGAAGATTGTTGGTGGTCAGCCCGTATTTGAGGCAATGCACGCCGCCCGAATTCTCGGCGACATTACCGCCGATCGTGCAGGCGATCTGACTCGACGGATCGGGCGCATAGTAGAAACCGCCGTGCTCGACTGCCTTCGTGATCGCCAAATTGGTCACGCCCGGCTGCGCGACAACGCAGCGATTGTCGTAATCGATCTCGAGGATGCGGTTGAATTTTGCCATGCCGAGGAGCACGCCATCGGCGAGGGGCAGTGCGCCACCAGACAGCGATGTGCCGGCGCCGCGCGGCACGACTTTTACGCCTGCGACCTTGCAGTACCGCAGGATCGCGGCAACCTGCGCAACCGTCGAGGGCAGGACGACAACGAGAGGAAGCTGACGGTAAGCAGTCAGTCCGTCGCTCTCATAAACCCGCCGCTCAGATTCCGAGGCGATAACCCCTTCGCCTGACACAATTTGCCTGAGCGCCGCAACGATCTCGTCGCGACGTTCGGCAACCGCGACATCCGGCAAGGGCATTCGCATGGCGGCCTGACCGCATTAGCGATGTCGCGGATCAGCCTTGACGCGCCTTATATCGCGGATTGGCCTTGTTGATGACGTAGACGCGCCCGTGCCGCCGCACAATGCGGCAGGCCTTGTCGCGCTTTTTCAACGTCTTCAGTGAATTGACGATCTTCATACCCGCATCCTTCAAAGGCCGAAGATAAGAACCAGACCCGGCGAAGTCAAATTCACGTGCGCCTCGGGAGACGACGGGTCGATCACGAAGCAGCGGATGCGAGCCTGTGGTCGCCGCGGCGGAGTTCGGCGGTGTCGTTGCGGCCGCAGAGGAAGGCCTTGATGTTGCGCGTCGCCTGGCGCAGCCGCTGACGGTTCTCGACAAGCGCGATGCGAACAAAACCCTCGCCATATTCGCCAAAGCCGACCCCCGGCGACACCGCGACATTGGCGCGTTCGAGCAACAGTTTCGAAAACGCAAGGCTGCCGATGGCACGAAACGCCGGCGGGATCGGGGCCCAGGCGAACATCGTCGCGCTCGGCACAGGGATTTCCCAGCCTGCTTGCCGCAGGCCGTCGATCAGCACGTCGCGGCGCGCCTGGTAGCGCTCGCGGATTTCGGCAATGCAATCCTGTGGGCCATTGAGCGCGGCGGTCGCCGCCACCTGGATCGGCGTAAAGGCGCCGTAGTCGAGATAGGATTTGACGCGGGTCAGCGCCGCGATCAGCCGCGCATTGCCGACGGCAAAGCCGATGCGCCAACCGGCCATCGAATAGCTCTTGCTGAGGGAAGTAAATTCGACCGCGATGTCGCGAGCCCCCGGCACTTGGAGGATCGAAGGCGGCGCATTGCCGCCAAAATAGATCTCGGCGTAGGCGAGATCGGACAAAACGACGATGTCATGGCGCCGGCAAAACGCGACGATCTCGCCGTAGAAATCGAGATCGACCGTCTGTGCCGTCGGATTGGCCGGGAAATTGAGAACGATCGCGAGCGGCGCCGGGACGCTGTGCCGCACCGCCTTCTTCAGCTCGGCGAGGAAATCGAATTCCGGGCCCACCGGCACATGGCGCACCGAGGCGCCCGCCATGATGAAGCCGAAGGCGTGGATTGGGTAGCATGGGTTGGGGACGAGGACGATGTCGCCGGGCGCGGTGATCGCCTGCGCGAGATTGGCGAGGCCTTCTTTGGAACCGAGCGTGACAATGATCTCGCGCTCGGGGTCGAGATCGACCTCGAAGCGGCGTGCATAGTATGCGGCGCAGGCGCGCCTCAGACCGGGAATGCCGCGGGATACCGAGTAGCCGTGCGTCTTCGGGTTGTGCACCGCTTCGACCAGCTTGGCGACAATGTGCGGCGGTGTCGGACCGTCGGGATTGCCCATGCCGAGGTCGATAACGTCGCGCCCCGCGGCGCGCGCCTCGGCTTTCAGCGTGTTGACCTCACTGAAGACATAGGGAGGAAGGCGTTTGATGCGATAGAAATGCTCAGGCATGACAGCTCGGCGGCAATGGGTCGGCCCCCTTTTAGGCCGGCGAGCCCTGTTTTGCGAGCCCTATGGAAGTCGGTTTGCGCTCATGCAAGTGTCCAACGGGCGGGTCATCGGCAGAAACGGAGGTCGTCGCGTTCGTTCTCGTAATCCTCCATCGCTTGCCGAAGGACGTTGTCGGCCGGCAAGGCACGCAGTGCCTGTGAAATCTTCTTCAGCGTTTCTTCATCATAGGCGACGGGCTTGGGACATTGACACGCCGTCGACTGCGCGGTGCTACAACCGGCTAAGACCAGCACTATAAAGAGCGCTTCAGAACCTATTCGCATACGCGTGAGCATGCATGTAACCTCACCGTCGCGTCTACCACGACATGAGCCACGCGCGCTACCCGCGGTTTGGGCTGGCGACCGGCCAAGCTGACCGCTTCCGATGTCAGGCGGCAGCACTTAGGGGCCGTTCCACCACGCGGCGAGTTCGGCGAGGGTGCCGGCGAATCGGCTGCGGTCACATGGGCCAATCCCCGGGACCGGCAGCACGTCCTCACCGGCGGTTCCATCGGTGTATTGCCAGAGTGTCCATCTCGACCAGCCGGGCGGACAAACCGGTCGGGAATTGTAGGCTGGCAACCATAGCGGGCATCGCGATAAGACGCCGTTCGGAAAACCCGTGCCGCGCCCGTCGAGACCGTAGCGGCTGATGTACACGATGGGAGCCCTGCCGGTCGCCATTTGCAACCGCGCCGCCGCTTCCGCGGCCTGCGCGACCGTCACGGTGCCGCCAATGTCGTTTGGCTCGGCGTCGAGCGCGAGAACTTGGCGGCCCTCCGCCACCGACAAGAAATTCTCAACCTGTAGCGCTGGCGCGGAATCATCGAGGAAATGGTAGGCGCCGACGAGCAGGCCGGCGGCCATCGCAGCCGCGAGCCGGCTAGTGAAGGTTGCGTCGATCCAGTTCGCGCCCTGGGTCGCCTTCAGTATCACCGCGGCGATCCCAGCCGATTTGGCTTGCGTAAAATCAACCGGACCCTGCCAATGGCTGAGGTCGATCAGGACGTCGCATATGACGGGTGGAGTATAGGGCGTAGGCTCCGATATTGAGCTTCGAACACCAGCAGCCCCCAATTCGATCATAGTCAGCCTGCCGGAGCCGCGTCTTTTCGGCGGCGGACGGTTACGATCGTGTAGGCGCCCGCGCCAGTGACGATCGGTATCAACATGATTTCGACGGGAATTTCGCGTCCGGATTTTTGTCGCGCGATCAGCGTCAAATTCGCTGCCGCTGGCCGTATGCGCGGTTTGGCGTTGTAGTCGGCGCGATGCATGACGTGCTGCTCGCGCAAGCGCTCCGGCACCAGCATCTCCACCGGCTGGCCGACCATCTGATCGCGCGTGTAACCGAACAACAGTCGGGCGCGCTGATTGACAAGTACGATCCTGCCGTCCTCGTCAGTAACAAACCCGGCACCAGGCAGGTTTTCGATAATTGCGTGCTGCAATTCCAGCATATCGGCGGTCGTGCGGACGCCGCTCGCCGCCTCCTCCATGCCCGGAGGGGGCAGCGCGGCCGGCGCGTCAGATGATTGATCCGGGGAAACGTGATCCGTGGGGGCGTCAGCCATTGCGGCACCTCTATCGGATGGTGTGTTTGCCTTCCGTTGGCGTGGTTGCACCAGCGGTCCGCTCCGGCGGCGCGCGTCGAATGATCCCGATCGTAAACGAGCCGGCGGGGATGACGATCGGCGCCAGCATGATTTCGACGCGGAATTCAGCGCCCGATTTGCGGCGCCCCCACAGCGGCATATCGGCGAGGCCCATCGGCCGCGTGCGCGGGTCCTCGCTGTAGCGCCCGCGATGTTCGGTGTGTTTGGCGCGAAACCGCTCGGGCAACAACACCTCGACTGGCTGGCCCAGCATTTGCTCGCGTGGATAGCCGAACATCAGTTCGGTCTGGCGGTTGGTCATGACGATCGTGCCGTCCTCATCGATGACGACTTTGGCGTCAGGCAGATTGTCGATAATCGCCTGTTGCAGTTGCAGCATGTCGAGCGTTGTGGAGAGGCGCGATGGCTGCGGGGCGGACGGTTCCTCCCCCGCTTCGGCGGGACCATGGCTCTGCTCGCTCCCCGAACTCGCCCCAGACGCAAGCAGCGAGGCGGGCTGTGGCGCCTCAGAGACGACTGGCGCGGCACTCACCGTATCGTCCCCAGCTTTCGCAGGAGCAGGTTTGTGTTCAGGCATAGCCTTCTCGAGCTAATCCTTTAGGTTCCTGCTGAGCAGGTTCGGGCTGAGCAGGTTCTTACTCACCAGTCCCTCGAAACGCTTTTCCTGCCGGTCGAGCGCCTCCATCAGACCTTTGACCGCCTCATTGAGATCTTGGCGCCGCACCATCTCGACGCGCATACTGGTCATCTTTTCGTCGAGCGCGCGGGTATCGTGCCGCACCTCGGCGAGCGCCGATTGCAGATTGGTGGCGAGCTCGTTGCGCGAGCGCTGCTCGCCTTCGCGCAGCGTTTCGACCATCGTTCGCGTCTGCTCGACGACTGCGTCGATCTTGTTCGCGGCCTTTTCCGCTTCGGTCGTGATCCGGGTGTTCAGGGCTTCCTTGTCGGCCTGCATGCGCGCCGACAGCCCATCGCGGATGCCGACGATGTAGCGAAACACCGCCAGTGCAAAGCCGAGGGCGCCCAAAAATGCGCCGAGTCCGGCGAAATTCCAACTCTCCGGCATGGATCACACCAGCGGCCGGCGGGCATGCTGCACGGTGGCGACCGAATAGCCGATACCGCCCAACAGTTCGAAAATCCCCCACGCCGGCACCGCAATACCTTGGCCGACCGATAGCGCGATCTGCGAGATGCCGATCATCGTCCACACCATCGCGCCGACGGCGCAAGCCGCCGGGCACCAATAACTTTTACCGCCGAAGAGAAAGAGGACGGTGATCGAGAACAGCCCGTGCGAGAACGCCACGATGCCGAGCGTCGTCGGATCGAAATGCATGCCGGTCAACAGCCGCCAGGCTGCGCTGGCGCCGACCAGGCCGGGCCACAACAGCGCACCACCGTAGGCGATGCCGTAGAGCCCCATGCACAATTGCCAGCCATTCGCGCCCCGCGGCAGATGCCAATTGCGACGATTGATGATGACGTTGCTGATGAGCATCGCCGCGCTGACGAAAAATGCGCCGATCCCGATCCAAATGCCGAGATCGTTCATTGCCGCCTCACATGCGGCCAGATTACCGTCCAATGCCGCAGTGCGGCCCATCGCATGCTTCACTCCCGTTCGCGTGCCGCCGCAGACTGGCGCGCGATGATCTGCGCAATGCCGATCGGCAGGGAATACAAGGTCCCGAGGCTGACAATGGCGGTCACAAACACGCCGAACGCCAAGGTCCAATAGGCCGGCACCCACAGCACCAGAACCTCGAAGATGTGCGACAAGCCGCACAGAAAAATAAATGCCGCGAACATCGCCAAGAGCCAGCCCGGTACAGCCCGGATCATGCGGATCGCAGCCAGCATCATGAGTGGGATGGCGAAATAGGCAAATGCCGTCGCCAAGTGGCCGATCACGGTCAGCCACAACAGCGGCGGGTCCCAGGCGAGGCAAAAGCCGTGCGGCGTGAATTGCGATGCGTCCATTCCCCGGGCTACAGTCACTTGCAGGTTGAAACGCTAAGCATTGTCGTCTCCATTCGCCCGGATCTCAGCCCGGGGCCGGGAGCTTCCGCGAGCGCGGCGCCCCCAAGCGCCAGCATCAGGACATTGCCCAGCATTAGGATGACCACGAGAAACCCAAAGGACCCGGCATTGACAACACGCGCGCCGCAACATTCCCCGTCACACATACGTGACGAGCGTCAGTCACAGATCGAGCCCTCCTGCAACCTGCGCGGACCCGGTCCATCGTTAGCGTAACGCGGGGTACCGCTAACGCCCGACGATTCTGATCCCGCAGGGGCCAAAGCTCAACGTTTTGGTCTCGCCGCTGACCTGCACGCAACACTCGCCCGTCGTCTCGTCCGCTGTGATTATTTCTCCGGGCACGTCGGCGTAATTGTCGGTCCGGACGATTTTCCAGCGCCGCTTGTCTTCGGCGCTATGCCAAGATTCGAGCTTCATGATGGAGCGCCTATTATAGTCCAGGCGAGACTGCCGAGCGTGGCGTCGGGGGTGGCAGGCGCAACGATCGTCAGCAGGTCGCCTGCATTGAACACAGCCGCCGAACTCATCGAGAATGTCGCGACAGTAGCGGATGCGGCAAAGACCATCGTCCCGACATCCGCGCCATTCTTTTGGATCCGAAAAACAGTGGCGGCGGTTGCCGCAGTTACAGCAGTGCCCTGGCTGCCAGACATCCCGGCCGGCACGGTCGCCGGCGCTGCAAACACATAGTTTTGCAGTATGAGATTTGCGCTCGGTCGGCCGTTATACGAGCCGCTTACGATCGCCGTCGCTGCTTGACCGGCGCCTGTCAGGACGTACGCGTATGCCGGCACGTCCGACAGGCTCTGCAAGCCGCCGCCGACAATGTTCATCGATGTGAATTTCAAATAGATCGACTGGCCGATCAGGGTATTCGGGTATGGGAACCGGCCAACCGAGCGATCGAGCAGCGCAAACTGCGCTCCGGACGGATGATCGGCTATCGTGCTGCCGTAAGCCCCGCGGTAAAGCGTTGTGAGAGCGTACTTATAGGGCCCGGTCAGCGTTGTGGTCTGATAAGCGACAAGCTCGCCTCCTACATAGCATAGGGTAACGAGATTGGCGGCGTCTGTGGCCGAGACAGACACCAGCTGACCTCGGCTTTCGGTCAGGTCGACGGAGAGCGTGCCGCTGGCATCGGGCGACGGGTGCGAGGGCAGATCGGCGGTCAGTATCCCTTGCATCGCCGCCGCATTGACCGTCCCGGCCAAAGCATAAGAATTGCCGTCGCTAGAGATCCACACCTGCGCGCCCCCCCCAATTTACGCCGCCCGACAAGGTGACCCAGATCTCGAGGCTGCCGCTCAGCAGCGCAGCAGGAGGTTCGAATATGATAGGCGGATTGATATCGCCGGGCGGCGAATTCCAATTCGGCACATAGCCGCCGCCCGGCTGTTTCGGGTAGAGCACCGCCGTCGAATAACCACCAAAGAAATCTTCGGCCGTGAAAGCGAGCGTGCCTTCGTCATCCTCCTCGACCGCCGTGATCCGCACAGTCAATGCCGATAGGCCGAGGCGAGAATCCGTAATCTGCACGAGGTCCATCGGCTCGAGCAGGGAATATTTCCAGCCGAGCTTAAAGGTATAGGTATTGCGAAACAGCAACGCTCGCTGAAGGAGCAGCTGCGCTACGAGAGGACCGACGCTCACTGGGTCGACAATCGAACGCGCCTTCAGCGAGCTGTTGCGGCGGATGCCGTAAAGGTCGACTGTTCCTTGATCGAAAGCCTCCACGACAGCGGTGTTGTAATTGTTGGATCGGTCCAAGCATTCGAGTTGAATTGAATTCGTCGCATCGGCTGGCGTGGACCGCGTGATTTGCACCGGATCGTCGCTGAAACCGCCGGTAACCGGACCCGAACCCGATCGCAGCCCTGGGCCGGCCGAGGTCACCCCGCTGCTCGTTCCGACACTTGTCCCCTGAACGATAAAGTCGTCATCGTCCAGGCTGTAAATCGCGTTCGTGTCGGGCGTGTAGGCGGTCCCGTTCCCAGTAACCACCTGGTCGCCATAGGGGATGATCTTCAACAGTCCGCCCGACCAGACAATGGCGCTGTTGGTGATCTTGACAATATCCGCGAGATGCTGCTGCGCTTCCTGCTGCGTATCCAGCATCGGCGCCAGTATGAGGCCGAGCGCCTGGCAGTAGGTTGCATAGAGCGCTAAATCGCCAAGATTCGCTGCAGGAAAACCTGCTCCGTAGCGCGGGTTGGTCAACAAATCCGCGACGATAGATGCAGGATTGGCATCGAGACCGTTTGTGCCGCTGAGCGACAGAAGACCGTGCACTTCGAACGAGAAATTCGGCAGTGTGGCTGTGTCTCCCATCGCGTAGTTATTGGCGACAACCGTCGCAGTTCCGGAATACCCGAGAGCCTTGGCGGGATGATTGGTCTGCCAGTACGGATCTGGCGCCTGGCCATCATTTCCGACATAAACGGACGCCGGGACGGAAGCGAGCGTGCCGACGTTCTTGTCCCACCAAACCGTGCCGATGCCGGCAATCGGCCCCTGGCAGAGACCCATAATAACCGACGCGCTGTATTTATATTGCTGGCCGCCTCCCTTACCGCCGCCACCTCCTTTGCCGACGCCGCCCTGGCGCGAAGACGGCGTCGCCTTGAAGTCGTCATAGTCGATCAGATTGGGAGAAACGCGAGTGGTGCCATAAACCAGCGGCATTGCGCCGCCATGCTGGGATGTTTGGAACTGCAGAGAGCCGACCGTTTTCTGCTGTTTGGCGTTGGACCCGCCGCCGATAACCCCGCCCATGATCACGCCTTCGGAAAAGGATCAAAAAACCGTACGGGGCGAGCGGCGAGCGGCGGGCGGTCTGCATCGCCGTAGACGACCCCGGCATTCCACCAGGCGTGGATCAGCAGCGGCCACGCAACGACAATCGCGCCATGTGCAAAACAGCGTCCATATCGAAAGACGGCCACATCGCCTGCTTGGGGAGGCCCGTCAATTTCACGCGCGTACTGGGTGACGCCGTCCAGGTAGCGCTCCGCATCGCGGTGCAAGTTCCAATCGGGCGGGTAGAACGGTACGTCAATGTGCGGCAACACGCCTGCCGCCTCATAGACTTCGGCGAGCAGCGTCAGGCAGTCGGCCCCGCACCCCTTGACCCGCCCCATATGGTGATACGGCGTACGCAGCCACCCGCGGGCCTCCTCGATGACCGCCAGCCGCCGGGGATCCATTGTGGAGGCTGCAGTTGCTTTGGCTCGGTGCTGAGCCTCGGGGGATATCAAAGAACTCCTTCTCCAATCATTTTCTCGCTGCCCCGGCGTAAAGCCGGGGTCCATCGCTCCGTCGCACGGATTCGTCACGGGCCGGTAAGGTGTGATTGCTGGGATGCGCAGGAGGCTGGTGGTTCGAACCTGAAATATAGTAACCAATGCCACTACCAGAGATTGCTTCGCTTCGCTCGCAATGACATCGCAAAAGGTCTGTCATTGCGAGGAGCGAAGCGACGAAGCAATCTCGACGTAAGGCTCGATTAGGGAATCGTGTCTTTGGTTCGCCACCCAGTGACAGCCCGCGGGAGCGCGGCTATTAATTTGCGTTTCAACGAAGCCCGCTCCCGGATTTCTTCAAAAAACTCCGGCAAGCACCGGTCCCCGGCTTATACGGCGGTTTCCGGCGTCGGGATATAAGGAAAGCCCCCAAAATGAGCAGCGTTGTTGAATACGTTCTGGCAAGTCGCAAGCGTGCGGTCACAGCCGGGCAGCAGTTGGAATTGATCGCCGGGCAGGATCGGCGAGAGAAACGCCAGTTTCACATAGACCCAACCGGCGGCCATATTGGCGACCGTGCGGCTCGCTCCGGCATTTGCTCCGGTCACGCCAATGATCGTCCCTTGCGCGTAGAGGTTTGCCGGCGTCGGTGTGACGGAAGCGGCGATTTGCGTCTGCGTAGAGCCGGGCCCGGCGGCAAACGTCGCCTGCAGCGCGGACCGGTCGAACTGACACATCGCGTCGCCGAAATTGTGTGTGCAAGATGACTGCCACAAACGGCGCGGCATCTGGATGTTCAACAGCTCGAGATGCGAGCGGCATTTGAGATCGATGCCAGTGCGGCTGCACTCGATGTCCGAAATGCGGCCGGCAAACAGCACCACAGTTCCGGGGCTCGTGTCGCCGTAGCTCGGCATAAACGCCCGTTCGAGCTGCAGTAGCGCGCCGTCCAGTTGCCCCTGCCAAACCGCTTCCAGAAACGGCGCCCCGCCAATCAAGTCGGCGGGCTCCGGATAGATCTTGACGTCGAGTTCGTCGACCTGGGTACCGATCACAACTCTGGTTTTAGAACGCTCGAATTTCGGCCCGGGCGCAAAGGTCTGGCCATTGGCGGATAGCGCAGTCGGCGCTGCCGAATAACGGAGCACCATCCCGCCGACAAGAGTGATCGTGTAAAGGTCCGCCATGATGAATTGATCGCTGCTCGCGAGGAGCGCGATCAACGCGGGGCTAGCAGGCTTCATGGACGTACAGATATGAACGTCAGCTTCTTCAGCTGCCACAGCCGATACATGAAATTCTCAAAGTCGTATTTGTCATCGATGAACCGGCAGCGAAAGTAATAACTAAAATCTGCGGTGATGATCAGTCCGCTGCGCGGCGCGCTGGCAAACGTCACCAGCCCGGAGCTCGCGTCGACGCTGTAGCTCGCCGGGTCTTGCGTTATCCCGTCGAAATAAATCGCGCTTACGACATTGGGCGCGACGATCGGCTCCAAGAAACCGCCGCCGGGCAGGTTCGTGCCCATGGCGCGCTGTAGTTGGAAGATCGCCGTACTCGCATTGCCAAGGCCGATCTGCTGGCCGGTTACCTGATAGTCACTGGGGTCCTGAAACAGAAAGGTGCCGAACGCTCCCTGGCACAGCATGAAGAACCCGAGGAGAGTGCGCAGCTCGTCTAACCCTGCTCCCGGATCGTCACGCAGGAAATCGTAGACCAACGTAAACTGCCATAGCGGATGAGGATAGTCGAGCGCCCGCAATTCGCGGCCAGAGACGGCGCGCTGAATGCGGGTCTGGAATGTCGGCGTCTTGGTGACGCTCCAGGCGAGCCCCGCCAAGGCCGGAAAAGTCAGTGCCATTACGGGCTCCGCAGCGCCGCGCCGTTGCGCATCGCTTTGTTGAGAGCGTCGACGAGAAGACCGCTGTTTCTATGGAAGAACCGCTTCACGTCCTGGCTGTCGATTGCCGAAACATTGATGACCACCGGGCTGCTTCCGGCCGCCGATCCGGCATTTGCGGAGATCATGCTCTGGAGGCCTTGGCTGATGCGTGCCGGCAGAATCATTTCGTTCTGGTGAACCAAGGCTAATTGATCCGACGGGACCACCCAGCCGCCCGCTGCAGAAGCGATCTCGCTCGCGGCAGCCATTACGGCGGCCTCTCCCGCCGCAGCGGGTCCGGCAGCGGCAGGACCGATCAAAGGCGCGAAGAATGCGAAGATGCCGGAGAACGCTTGCGCGGCGTCCGTGGTGATGCTCTTGATCGCGTTTGCCGCCTTTATTGCCAGCCCGGCTGCCATTCCCTCGCCTTCGGCCGCAGTGCGAGCCGCAGCGCCAGCTTCAGTCGCGGTGGTCATGGCGAGTTCGCTGGCGAGCCAGTTGGTCGCCATCCTGACGCCGAGATTGACGAATTCTGCCAAGATCGATTGCGTAATTCTCGCCACCGCACGCTGCAGTGTCGTCGTGCCCAATATCATTCCGGTGATCGAGGTGTCGAATGCCCGCTGAATCGGCTGCATTAGTCCCTGCCAGGTCCGCTGGCTAGTCTGTGCGGCTTGAAGATCGAGCCTCGCCTTCTCGCTCTGAAATTTTTCATAGGCGAGCAGCTCCTCTTCCCAGAGGTTTTCCTGAGCGGCCCCATTCGGAGCGACGCCGGGCAGCACGCCGGCGCTCATAGAGCCTGCAAGGTTAGCCGCGTTCGTCTGCAGCGATCCGATACCATTTCCGATTTGCCCGCTGGTCGCGGCCAACTGCGATTGCACCTGCTGTGCGATGTCGCCGAGCCCTGCAAATTGCGCACGCATCGCATCGGTCGCGGTTTGAACCGAGCTGGCTGCGGCCTCCATGCCGGAGCGCAACCCGTCGATTTGCGCGGTGATGATAACGGTTGTTTCAAAATCGGCCATTAAAGCCTCGCGGCGAGGTATCGTCTTTGGTGGCGATAGGGTCCGACATCGCCGCCATTACTCCTCACCCCGCGCATCCCCGGGACGGCCCGCAGGGGCCGGCCGGGGAGGGGTCCAGGCGGCCGTTCGTCGCTTGCCCTGCCCCCGGGTTTGGATGGCGATGGACCAGCGGTGGCGTAGCCCGGGGCGCTTTCGCGGCAACGACGATCTTCGTTTGAACCGAAGGGCCGCTAGTCGGCGCTTCCCGCTCTACGTCGCAATTCCGCAAGATCGAGAATTACCGGCGAAAGGCCAGCATGCACATCTCCGCCAGTGAATCCAGGTCCCAGCTGAGCGAGCATCGAGACGACATCCGCGCTGGAGGGTTTTTCACGTGTGGCGCGCGCCTGCGGCTTCGACCGGCGCCTATCGTTTGCCAAGCCGAGGTAAGCGGCGACCAGCAGGTGCAGCGGCGGATGGTGCGTCCAGTACGATGTGAGCTCTTCGACCTGGAACAGCGTCATCTCGTCGATGACCGGATAGCTGTATCCACAAGCAGTGGCGAGGAGACCGTAGATTTCTCCCCAGCGAATCCCGGCTCCGCCCCCGAGCTCGTCCCGGGGGCTAGCGCTTCCCCCATGGCGGCTCCTCCCGCTGGCTTGAGGCCTGAGCCGGTGAGTACGGCATTGAGCACGGCGCTGGCATTACCCAAATCGAGCAAATTCTCTACTTTGTCCGGCGTCATCTCCGGGTAATTGCGCTGCAGCGCCGCAGTGACGATGTCGACGAGTACCGCAATCTGTGTTTCGCCCATCGAGGCGCCGATTTCTGTCAGTTGCCGCACCTTCGGCATCAGCCGGCGGAGCTGTCCGAGGGTGAGAGGCGGCACGATCCAATCCTGGCCGCCCATTGTTACTGCGACACCGAGGAGCATCACTCCACCGTGCTCAGATAGCCGATCGTTCCAGACGCGTCGGCGAACGCCATGAAGTCGAGCTCGCTGATCGTCCAGGTGTCGAGCTTTGTCGGCAACGACAGTTTCGTAGCAGTGCAGGCATTGAGGCGAAGTGCTGTGCCGCTGCCATTATAAGCCGTGTAGAATGTCGCCTTGAAGGTTGGGGTGAAGCCCATCGGCTGGTTCGTCAGAGTCAACTTGTTGCCGCTTGTCGCAGTATTGTAAGTGTAGGAGATCAGCACTGTGGCAGCGGCGTCGGCGGACGAGAAAGTGTATACGCCGTTGGCAAAATTGACCGAGTATTGGCCGGCCGCCGAAGGCGTGGTCACCCGGTTGAGGCGTTTGCCGGTTGCCGCGTAACTGACCCCGAGATCGTCATTGTAGCTTGCGGCATTGGCGGGCGTAACGGCAGAGGGGGTGGCCGCCGGCACCGTTGCCGCCTCGAGCTGAGAGACTGCAAACTGCCCGGTAGCCGGCGTCAGCCCGAAAAAAATGTCGGAATAGAGCAAGCCGAGGATCTGCGCGAATTTCGCTTTGCCGGTTATCTTTCCCTGCCCGCGCGCGATCGCGACCGGAAACTGCAGTTGCCCATAAAGTTCTCTATCGGTCCAATCGAAGTCGATCTCGATATCTTGCAAAACCCCAAATTGCCGTGGGCCAATGCCAGAGCCCGTCACGTCCGTACGTTCGCCCCACATGGCACCCGAGCCGAAGCTCAATTGCATGTTACATACTCCCTTTCAATAGCCGCTTCAGCCTCTCCTTGGCAGCGTGGGCGACGTTCCAGGCCTGCGTATCGCGCGCGACCGGCGATCCCGGGAAATGGTCGGCCCACCACCCCTCTATGAGCTGGTCGATCGTAGCGGGCTCGGAGAATTGAGGGATGCCAGAGTCTTCCTCGGCCATCGGCTACTCCTTCGCATAAAGAGGGATGCCCGATCGTCATATACAAAGGATTTCCACCGGTACGATCGCGATCGCCTGGTCGCCGAGCACTCCTTCATCCGTCTGAACCTTGCCCGCGATATAGGCGTGCTGAACCATCTCAGGCAGCCCCAGATTTTGGATGCCGGTCGTCGGCGATGGTGCGAGCGCGGCTTCGAGAGCGTCGATCAGCGGGTTCAATATCGCGGCGGGGGCCAGATAGGGATCGCTCGAGTGCGCATACACGTAGAAATCGGCGTAGAGTGTCCACACGATCGGCGCGCTGAGTGCTTTTGTTGTGGCCAAACCGCCTTTTTCGCTCATGAACAATGCCGGCTGTTCGGCGGCGGCCAAATCGGCCCAATGCCGCAGACGCCGATTTGCGCTTACGAAGGGGGCCGCACCCGCTGCGAGCTCCCACAGCGCAGCGTAGATTGCTTCTCGAACTATCATCGATTTCGAAAGATCGGCTAACGAACCTCAGCGTGCCAGCGCGCTGCGCAACGCCGCCTCCACTTCATCGCGGATTTCGGGTTCCATATCCTCCAACGCTGAAAGCATAAAGGACGCCTCGGGCAGGCCGGTCCGCTGGCGGTAACTACGCATGTTGAATGCTTTCTCGGATCTCACGCGGCCAAACGCTTTCGTGCGACGCTGCAGATCCGCTCTGATGTCGGAACGGGCGCCGGCATATGCATCGCCGGCGGAAACGGTCGCTGCGATGCGATCGCGCCACCCCAACGAAATCCTGCGCTGAAGATCGATACTCAGAGCGGCGATCGTACGGGCGATCCCGGAAGCGGCCGCGTCCGGAGTGCGGCGCAGCCACGCCAGAACCCTGTCGTCTCCGACCAGGCGAGCAGTTATCACGGCGCGCTGCCTCGCTAGGATTGCGGCATCGGCGTTGGCCGTAGCGCGACGATCGGCGCGACGAGGCGATATTGCTGCAGCAGCGTTTTGATCGCGTCGCTCATGTCCTTTTGCGAGTAGGCAACGGTCTCGGCGCCGCCTAGTGACCTCGAGACTTCACCAATGCGTGTACGTTCGCGATAGCGAAGTGCGACGAGTTCGATGCATGCCTGCGCGACATCGGGCGGAGTTGTCGAATATCCCGCTGTGTAGGAGACAACGACATTCTGCGCGCCCCGATTGAACCGGTAACCGCAAACCGAAAGCTGCGTAGGACTGAAGCTGTATCCTGCGACCCCGAAGGAGCTTGCAGCGGGTATGGCTTGGCCGTCGATTGTCAGCGACAGCACGGCGGTGACCGGAAAGCACGCGAATTGCAGCCGGTCGCCGCCAGTCCCGTCGCGTGTTTCAGCGTAGTCGGCGAGCGCGATTTGCCGGTTGAGCCAAGTTTGAATGTATTGGCTCGCAGCCGTGATGAGGCGGGTCAGCAGCGCGTCGTCAGTGGCTGGAAAGGCGGTCTGACCCGTCTGCAGCCACGCCTTGACGTCGGCAAGCAGCGTCAAATCGGGGAAAGCCACTCGCTCATTCCCTCGTCGCGACGACGAAACCGCCCACTGTGGTCAGGGCAGCGACCGCGTCGCGGGGTACCCATATCAGACCGTTGTCGTTGACCACATAGCGTTCGGCGCCATGACTGGCCTCGTCCTGACCGAAGGCAGCATGAAGACAGATCAGGTCGCTCCCGGAGCGAGCCCCCGGGCTGACGCCGGGGGCCGCGAAACTGGCAGTCCGGGCGGCTGCCATCATCCGTTTCCGATATTGCAAATAACGCCCATTGCGAAGGGCGCATAGACCGCGAGCACCTCTTCGGCATACACGCCGACCTGGCGCTGACGGGTCACCAACGGCCAATCGATTTGGTAGTAGTCCTGCCGCGTCTTCACTTCGGCCACGTTAGGCACTTCGTTCGACTGGTACTGGATCGGCAGATTCTCCGCCCATCCGATGATCGTGCCGGGCGGAACCCGCGGGTGGATCCTGATCGGAATGCGCAACCCGCCCTGGATCGCGAACGGGTTGTAATAGTAGCTGACCACGCCCGACGCAGTGATCTGATACTCCTCGCCAGTTTCCCCGCTGACATCATAGCGCACCAGCGGTCCCGAGGCGTTGGACAGCACCTTGTTGGTGATGTTCCGAAGCTCCTGCGCATTGACATAAAGCACAGTGGGCGACAGTTCAAAATTCTGCCACATGGACTGGAACATCGCGTCGATCTCGACGACCGAGCCCCGGCCCGATGCCGTCAGTGGTGTCCCTGTCCCCGCCGCGCCCGTTGGCATGATGTTGACATATGCGTTGGAGCCCGGCTTGAAGGCCGTCGTCAACAGCCCGTCGAATGCATAATTTGGATTGGCCGAGTTGTCGGCGGTTATTGCCGCCTGCGATTGGTTCGCAGTGCCGAGCGGCGTACTGATCGCCAGACTGTTGACGGTCGTAATCGCCTGCAACGTCTCGGCCCCGCTCGAGGTCGAGACATACCACGCGTAGGCGACCGCTCCCGTGACCGGTGCCAGAGTGCAGTATAGCGTCTGGCCAAGCGTCACTGCCTGGCTGGCCTCAGCGCTGATGTTCGAAGAGCCGCCGGAAAGCGTGAAGGTCTTGCTGTCGGCCCCGGTTACGGTTTTGGAGGCGGCAACCCCGCCGAAGACACTGGAATTCTGGTAGCCTTCGAGCGTCAGAGCTACGACCTTGACGTAGTAAGTCGCGGCTGGAAGAGTGGCGCCGGTGCCCGACGCCGACAACGTCGGGGTCGACGGCGTGCCGAGCGCGAGGGAGGCGTTGCCGGCGAGAATTGCCATCTCCTCCTTCAGCATCATTTTTTGCAAGAGACGAAACCCCATCATCGCTTGGACATCCTCGAAGGTGCGTCCGGCGGAAATGGCTTCGAAAGTTGCCGCGTCCTCCTCGCCGATGGTTACGAACGTCGACGTTTTGGTCGAAGTCGAATAGGACATCTGGCCGGAACGCTGGCCTTCAGGCACCCAACCCATCGCGTCGAAACCCGACCCGATAATCGCGTTGACCTGACGCCAGTTCGTCGCGGAGCCGACGCCGCCGCCGACCCGCGGGATGATGTTTCTGAGTGGTGTGACAAAGGGATAAAGGTTCTTTGCCGGTGCTTGGAGGTCGTAGGCCAGTAGCCCGGTTTGTGTCGAAATCGATTTGGCGATCGTGTAGTCGGGCTGGGCTAGCGCGCCCTTCATGAGCTCCAGCGTTTCCTGAGTGATTGCATTCATCAAGTCTTCCTCCCGAAAACGGGGGCAATGAGTGGCCTAGCCCCCACCCTTCCCTCCGCTCCCCGGGCTTGACCCGGGGTTTGCGGGAAAGGGTTAGGGAGGAGGCGACGGCCGGTGGGTTTAGTGTCGCACTGTTGGCAGACAGCCGGGCCATTGGCGCGGCTTTAAATCATTCGCCCGCTCCAGTGCGAATTGGATTGGCGTAGCTTGCTTTGATCAGCATCAAAGTCTGCTCTTCCTTGCTCATTTTGGCCAATGCCGAGGCAATGGCCTCGCGCGAGAGCACTGGATCACGGTCGATGCTGCCACGATCCTGCTGCTTTGATACTGAGACTGTGCCCTTTGCGATGGTAAGCGGCGGCAGTGGCGTTCTGGCGATGGCCTCTACCCGCTCCGTCAGACGCTCGAGCATCGGTACGATCTCAGTCAGGACCTGGCCCAGTGCCAGGTTTTCGGCGCGCTCGACAGCCAGTGCTTTCGCCAGTTCCTGCGTCGCAACCGCCTTGCCGGCCGATGCATCCGCTTGCGCCGATGCTTGGAGTGCAGCCCGTCGTGCCGCCTGTGCAACGACATCACGTGCGTCCCGGGTCGACCCCCTCACTCCCCCTCCCCCGCTCGCGGCGGGGGAGGCCAGGGTGGGAGCTTCCGGCTCACTCCCCGCGTCGCCAGTTCCCAACGGCAACAGCGCGTTCAGGAATTCGCACAACTCGGCAACAATTTCCAGCGCTCGACTTGACGGTTCATTCTCATCATTTTCGACCATTGTATCCACACCGAGCGCCTGCCCTAGCCACTCGAGATCGCTGACCATACCGGCGATGCGGTCGACATCTGCGCGCGTTTTGGCCAATGAAACGCCGGCGCGCTTTTCTGTCTCGCGGGCGGACGGGGGGCCGTCCTTGTCGATTTTCTCCTGCCAAGCAGCGACGATCGCAGCCTTGATCCGCTCGAGCTGACCCGTCGTGTATTTCTCTGCATTGGCTGGTTTGTTGATGTAATTCCAGGCCGCCCGGATGTGCGCGATCGTGTCGATTGGGTAACGCTTTTTCTTGTCCGCCTGGAAACCGGGATCAGCGCACCGCACATCGCCGCAAAGCTCGCTAGGCTCGGAGGAGCTGGAGCGCGTGATGTCGGCGCGTTCGCGATTTGGATCCGCAACTGCGCCGCCGGGATCGCTTCCGTGAGCCTGCTTTTCGATGCATTTGACCGCATCGACTTTGGCGAAATGACAATGATCAGTCACTCCACAAGCCCAGATCTGGATCGGTGGATTGAATGGAGCTCGCAACTCTGCCTCTTGCATTGAAGGCATCGAGTTGGTTTCCGGACCGGGACCAAGCGCCTGGGTGAGACGGGCGTTTGCCTCGAGCGCCGCCTTCCAGCAGTCGAACACGGCTTCGGGGTTGGCCGGGCGATCGACCAGCGAGATCTCGTTGAGCAAGAGGCCGGTAATCGTCTTCGGATTGCCGGGCTCGCGCTGCAGGACGCGGCCGCCGATCGAGAAGCCTCGATATACCCCGTTTTTCACTTTGGCCACAGCGATGGGGTCAACAACGTGAGCGACGATGCGGGTTGTGGCATCGTCGCAGACCTCGGCTTCGAGCGTGGTTCCGGCAGCCGACAGCTGATGCATCTCGCGGAGCGCGGGGAACCGCATATATTCCGGTATTGCCGCGCGCATCGCATCGGCGCGTACGATTTCTCCCTGATCGTCCACCGCCTCGGATGTTGCGATCCCGTACACGCGCACGGTGCCGTCATCCTGGGCCTCGACCTTTTGGATTGCGCCGTAGAGTCGCATCGTTCGAATTCCGTTTGGTTGCAGATTGCGCTTTATCGAGGAGTTGGCGGCGGCCCCGGGACGGCCGCCCGCCAGAGCGGGCGTTCCGGGGGAGTGTCAGGGCGAGGTCTGCGTGTAACCCTGGAGGCCCAGCTTGGCGGCGCTGCCGTGCGCGCTCACAAAGATGCACACTTGATTGTAACCGTTGCTGCCGAGAAATCCGGACGATTTTGCGACGCTGCTCAGTTGATTGTAATTGACGCCGTCCATTGAATAAGTTTCGATGGCACTCGTGCCGTCATCGCGAATTTGCAACCACATCGTGGTCTGAAAAGTCGTGACCGCGCCTTCGCCCGAGGCATTGTTGTTGACTGGATCGAGAAAATCGATCGAAAAGACCGACGGGACATTCTGGTCTGTGCGATTGAGAACGCCGTAGCCGATCATGTGGCCGTTCGCATTGTCGCGCCATGCAAAGCCGCCCCAGCTGTCGGCGCCCTGCCCGTACGCGGCCGTGAGGCTGAATTTGCCGGTGAGCGTGTAGGGCGTTGCCGGAGCGTTTTTGCACACTGCTCTGATCTGGTCGTGCCCCTGGTCGCTGTCGGCGAGCGTCACCCCGATGCTCGAATTGCCGATCGTCGCCGTGCCCTGCGTCGTCGTAAACGACAAAAAGCCGGTGCCTGCCATCGTCGGAACGCTCGCGCCGCCTCGGGGCTGTGACCCGAGCGTGGTGATTTGCTGCGCAAATGCATCTCCGTCATCGGGTCTAACTCCGGGGATCGAGCAGAGCAGCACCAGCGCCAACGGGTATCGTTTTCTCATTGTGCTTCGACCGCGATGAAGGCGTGGCCGGCAGTCGCGCCATAAATCGAGACCGCGCCATTCCATGGCCAGCATACTTGCGCGCCGGGCGGCAAATCCTGCGAGGCGGTCGATGCGATGCCCCCGAACGCGACGAACAGATCCTCGGCCGCACTATTCGGGTTCTGCACACAGCGCATCTTCGCCCCCGGCAGTGCCCAGCTGATGTGTTGCGCCTGCCCGCCGCTGACAATCGATCCGCTAGCGTAGTTGACCTGCGCATAGACCACTCCCGGCGGGAAGGATTGCGCGGCAGCGGTCGCGGCGGCCCAGACGAAAACAACCGGCGCCAACACGAATTTCATCATGGTATCTCCGAGTATCGTAATGTTTTGCAGCGCCACGCAGCCCCCTCCCATTCCCTCCCCCGCACGCGGGGGAGGGTTAGGGTGGGGGTTTCGGCTATTGCAGCCAACCAGTAGCCTCGGACCGTGATCCGAGGCGATCAAAGGAATATTATCTGCCGCCCTTTGTGGCTGGCTCGCCGGCATTGCGCAATGGAATTGGACCTTGCGATGTCAGGAACATGGGTTCCTCGCCCCCTTCGACCGGCGCCAGTCCCAATATGTCGCGCGCTTCATTCAGTGTGTATATGCCGTCTCTCACGTAACTGCCCAGGATTGTCGTCTGATCGGTGGGGTCTGCCGGTCTGACATCGGACCAGATGAATTCGAGATCGCGGTGGCCCATCCTGTCCTGAACGACCCCGTCGATCAGCCGCTTTACCCACCCGAGCAGCGGAGCCAGCCCTTCCTCATGGGCGGCTTCCTGCGCTGTCTGCGCAGTGGCTCGATTGACCTGCGGCGTGAATGCGGTCGGAGGCAATGAGAACGCGTAACAGACGATTCGGGCCAGCCACTCGTCAAAATCGTCCTTATACGGCGCCTCCTTGAACGCTTGGTATCTGGCGCCGCTCGGGCCCCAAACGAGCCGGGTGCGCGAGCCGGTGTTCCCAGCGAGGATCGCATCGAACCATTCTTGAAACTGGCGGATCTGTTCTGCAGTCCAACCATCCGGAGCATTTAAGAGCCCGGGTGGGACATTGCCCTCCGTGAAATGCTGTAGCTGCATCATTTGGCGGCGCAGTCCGATGTTCACTGTCAGCAAGATCTGCTCAACCGGGCTGAAGCCGTACGCCTTGTGCGAGCGGGGATTGCGCGGCGCATAGATCAGCTCGTCGCTCGTCAGCAGCCGCCACGGCCGCCCATGGATGATTTGCTCATAAGCCGGCGCTGGCGGTGCCGGTCGGCGCCCGGTGTCGTCGATCAACACCTTGACCGTCGCGCCATCGACAACGTCGAGTCCAATGATCGCGCCACTGCGGTTGCGGCGGATCTCGAAGGCCGGCGCGTCGAGCACCAGGACATCTTCTAACGTCTCCCTGAGCCAAGTCGCGAAAGGCTGTTCGCCGTCGGGTTTGCGCCAGAAGTCTATCAGCTCGTCGATGCGGGATGCCGTTCCAGCGGCCGGTCTTTTCTCATTGCGGGGTCTGATCGTCCATTCCAGCTTCTCGATTTGGTCCTTGCGTGTCTCGATCGCCAGCCGCGTGATGTCGTGGTTCTCTGCCAGGGCCCTGAGCTCGTCGAAACCGACGGCCTCGTAAGAGCGCGGCGTATAGAGCGTGTTGTGCCCGACCGGAAAATCCCACAGCCGCACCCGCTCACGTTCGGGCGGCACCAGCGGGTAGCCGGGCGAGAACATCCCTTGCTCCGGCTGAAACACATCGCGGAACGAGGTCAAATCGTTCTGCGATCCCCAGCCGCCCCAGGTATAGGATGCTATTGCACTCCGCTTGCCGTTGGAGACGGGCATCAGCTCACCTGTAGAAGCATGAGCACAACAGGAAGCGCGAGTAAACCGTCTATTGGCGTGCTCATTTATAACCCACACATTGGTAGACGAGAGTGTCGCCAGCGTTCAGCGCCCCGATCAGCGCAATGCTGCTCACCGAACTCGCCGACGGCCGCACAAGAACTCCGCTGGTCTCGTCGAACGCCGAGCAAACCGGCGGATTTGGCCAGGGCGCTACAAACGTAATCGTGCAGCGGCCGCCATTGGAGGCGCCGACGGTGACCCGGCCAGCGCCGTCATTGCCGCCGATCGATGGCGCCGTTCCGCAATCGCCGGGTCCGGCGCCAACCGTGGGCGTAGCGCCGCTAACGATCTGGTGCCCCAGCATACCTAACGCCGCGGCACTGCGCGGCGTGATCGAGGTGATGCGAAAATTGCTGCCGTCGAACTGCAAGGCTAAGTATTCGTAATTAATTCCGGCCAGCGCGATCGAGGTATCCGAAGTGCCGGTCGCCCCGCCGGGATAGAGTATTCGCGCGGGCGATGTGCTGTTGACCTGGACGGTCAGCGCTTTGCCATTGTCGGTCGCAAAGCCCATCGTCCAGCCGGCGCCGATCGCCGTCGGCGGCGGCAAGGTCACGGTCAGCGAAGCCGTTGGCGTATTGTAGCTCGACAGCGCGGTCCCGGCGTCGCTCTGGGAGGCACTGTAGCTGCTGACCGCCGGAAAGCTCCACCGATTGACACCAGGAGCATTGCCGGTCAGACCCAGTAAAGTGGCTGTCGCCGGCGTCGTCTCGATCACCCGGAAATTGCTGCCGTCGAATTGCAGAACCAGAAGCTCGTAATTGACGTCGGCAAGCGACAGGGAGGTTACCTCGCCGCCGCTGCCGGGATAAAGGATATGTCCACCGGATGTGGGATTGACCTGTACCGATGCCGTCTTGTTGCCGTCCGTCGTAATACCGATCGTCCACCCCATTGCGAGCCCCCCCCGTCGGCGGCAGCGTCACCGCCATGAACGGAGCGGGACTGTTGACATTCGAGATCACGTTGCCGTTGTCGGCGCTGGTCGCGGCATAGGCGCTTGCTGCCGGAAAGCTCCAATGGGTAATCGCCGCTGCTCCAATCATCCCGATCGCTTGGGCGGTCGCAGGGGTTGCATCGAGGATGCGGAAATTGCCGCCGCCGTCATATTGCAGCACCATGAACTCGTACGCACCCTGGCTCGTCTCCGGCATCGACAAGAATGCCCGCGACGCTCCCGATCCGGGCCATACGATGTGCCCGCCCGAGGTGCTGTTCACCTGCACCGTCAAACTTTTTCCATTGTCGGTCGCGAAGCCCATGGACCAGCCGGCGGGAAGACCCGTGGTCGGCGGCAGCGTGACCGTCAGGACGCCGCTGCTATTGTAGCTCGATACGATGTTACCGTTGTCGCCGAGCCCCGCGGCATAACCCGAACTGCTCGGATAGAGCCAGTTGCTTGGCCAGGGCGGCGGCTCGAAGCCATTGGCCAGACGTGTGTTCCGAGTGGAGGAGAGGATGCGGAAATTATTGCCGTCCGATTGCAGCCTGACATACTCGTAGTCGCCCGCCCCGAGGACGATCGACCCGACACTCTTGCCTTCCGAAATTATCGAGCCGGTGGCGCCCGTGATCGTCATGCCTTTGCCATTGTCCGATGAGAAGCCCATGCTCCAGCCGGCATTGAGGCTGGAGATCGGCGGCAGGGTCACCGCCATTGACGCGCCGGGGGCGTTGTAGCTGGAAATGCTGAGTCCATCGTCGATTGGGCTCACCGCGTAGGACCCGACTGTCGGAAACAGCCAATTGCCGCGCGATCCGGTACCAACCACCGATATTCCGCTGGATAGCGGGCCGTAGTTGATCGTCTCGCCGCCATAATTGGGATTGACCAGCACATTGCCTCTACTGGCGGTGGCACTGACCGCGGTAGCGCAATTGAAGTATGGGGAGACGAACGTATTGAGGCCATTGTGGTCAAACGTAATGGCCAGGCAGATCGGCGATACCTCCAGATCCAGCGCAAGAAAAGTATTGCTGAAATTATAGCCGTTTTCGAGTACAAGACTGCGCCCGCCGACACCTGCCGCCGTTCCGGCGCCCGAGATGCGGGAAAATTGAACCTGCTCGAGCGCCAGCCCGGCGGCACCGCCGCCGGCAACGCAGACGACATACGCATCGCTGTCTAGCACATAGTTGAATTGGCAACCTCCCGCGTTAACCGCGGAGCTGCTGTTGTTGACGATCAGGTGGTCGAGCTTTGCCGAGTTATGAGCGTCGGAAAAATCCGTCTTACCAATTACGACGGCGTATGCGGGCGTATCGGCGTCGATGAATAAAGTGCCCTCTTGCTTGAAATAGAAGCATCCGGTCGGACTGCCGGCGCTCCCGCCGCCGCACTCGATTTGCAGCACCGGCCCAGAGCTAATCGCTCGTCCGTCGATCACCGCTCCCTCGGAGATGAGCCGAAACCCCTCGCTCGCCTGACCGGCATAATCGATCGTCAGTTGCGATGTGACCTTGTAAGTGCCAGCTGGCAAATGCACTGGCCAGTTATTCGCAACAGCCGCCGAGATGGTCGTGTTTATCGCTGTCGTATCGTCGTGATTGCCGTCCCCGACCGCGCCGTTGCAACGCACGTCGATCCATGGACGGCCCGAGCACATAAACACATCCCCCTGCAACATGGATTGCCCGGTAACGTTGAGGGAAGAGCCGCTTATGGTCTGGGCGAGCGTTGGGAGCGCGACCCCTAGCCCAAATGCAAAAGCGGCGCCTCGCAGGAACCCAAGCGTAATCCGCAAGTCGAATCTGGGCTGCCGTCGGTCCCATACCGAGCGGGTGATAGGCCTCCTCATCACTGAGTACATCTCCGAGCCTGTTGTGCTTGCCCCATTGTTAATAGCGGGTTCGATCGCATTAACCAGCGTAGCGCCATTTGCAGCGAGCGAGATTGCTTCGTCGCCTGCGGCTCCTCGCAATGACAGATACTTTGCGATGTCATTGCGAGCGAAGCGAAGCAATCTCAGTCGTCGCGGCGCCGGTACCAAATGTCAGGTTCGAACCACTAGCGCCCAGAGTTGCTGCGGGTGATATTTGCCAATTCACCGCTTAGCTGACGATAGACCTCGTAAATCCCCTCGGCCGGCATTTGACCGACCAGGAGGTCGGTCAACGCCCAGACGAGTGCGTCAACGCGATCGGGCGAAAAGCCCGCCAAACGGACATCGAAAGTGCCGTGTGCGTCGCGCGCGAAGGCGCACATCTGATCCTCCAGATGCGGGAACACCCCAACATGGCGGACACGGCCCTGTTCGTAGAGAGCCGCCACCGGCTCGGCCCGCGTGATTTTCCCGCGCGAAGCGTGGACCGAGGCGAATGGCGCATTGGGATCGATCATCCGCAATGTCGTCTCAACCATGTCGCCGCCATTGTTCACCTCGGCGACAATTCGATCGGCGCAATGGGCGCGGTAAGCCGAAATCGCCGTCCTCGCCCACTCCAAGGGCTGAAAGCGTCCCGAGGCATCGGCGAGGACCCATCCGCATCCGGACTTGTCTTTGCCCGCCACGATGATCCCGGTTTCGTCGGAACCCTCGCCCGAACTCGCCGCCGGATCGACGGCGACGACCACCCGAATAAGATCGGGGGCACTGAACGCGCGCGACGCCTCGATCGTTGCACGCTTCCACAATGCCCCGGGCACGTCTTCCAAGAGTTCCGCCTCAAGCTCTTGGCGGCCGAGGCGCGTGCCTTGGTATTTGCGCATTATCTGGCCGAGAAAGGCCGGAGCTAAATACGGGTTCTCGTATGTCGTCCCGCGCGTCAAAGCGATTGTCGGATCTGCCATCAGCGCGCGAATCAGTCGTGTCGGACGCGGCGTCGTCGTGACCAAAACGCGCGGGTCGTCCCCCAGCCGCAATCCCAGCATCAACATGTCCCAGGCTTCGGGATACCGCCAGCTGGCCAGCTCATCGCACCATGCCAGGTCGTGTTCGGGGCCGCGTAGCCGTTCGGGCTCATCGGCACTGAAAAGGGTTGCCATTGCCCCGTTTGGCCAAGTGAGGCGGCGCTTTGATGGCTCGTAGCGTGGCCGCTCCCAAGGGGGCGAGACCGCTAAAATGCCGCTTTCGCCTTCAACCATCACGTCGCGCGCATCACTGGCTGTCGGTGCGACGAGGGCAAAGCGCCTGGCGGTGCGTGCGATCGCCCGCGCGCGTATGTGCTCGGCACCGGTTCGGGTCTTGCCGAAGCCGCGCCCCGCAAGCAACAGCCACACGCGCCAGTCGCCCTCGGGAGGCAGTTGCTCTGGCCGCGCCCAGAACGGCCAATCGTGCAGCAGCAGGTGCGCCTCAATGGGGCTGAGGTTCGCAACAAATTCGTTTCTCGTCGCCTCCGGCAACGACGCGAGCCAAGTGGAGTGCAAGCGTGGTGCGCGCATGCTCCGCCAGATCCTTCGGCTTGTCGTTTTCTGCTGGCTTGCCGGTGGGTCGAAAACGATTGAGGTCGCACTGGTGTGATTGATGATAGGCGATCGTGCATCTCGACGAGCATGCCCGCGGCTTTAGCTCGATTGCTTCGGGAGCCGCCGAATTTTGTGCTCGAGAACGCGACTGTGATGCCGATATCGGCGTCTCGGCATCTCATGGCGATGAAGCGAGCGAATGCCAGCCCAACCATCGCCGTGCTCAACGCTCTTGTTGATTTAGCCGATTTATAACAGATTGATCTGGATTTGTCAATTGCTTAATCGGTATTATCCGTTTCGGTCCGCCATGAAATGAGCCTCGAGCGCTCCGAGCGCTGCGATAAGGATACCCGCCGCCGCCTCCTGGCTTATCCGCCGGCCGCGCCAGCCTTGCTCGAGCGCCCACTCCTTTAGGGACCGCTCCCACCCGAGCACATGCCACAGGCACGAACCGCCGGCTGACCCCAGACCTCCCACTGCGAGGATTGCGCGCCATACGGCTTCCCGGGCATTCTCGATGCGCGACCCTGGTTCCTCCCTAAACCCGGCGTTCTGGGTACGCCCGGTCATCGGCCGCGAGATGTCAAACGCGCGCAAGGGATCCAGTTGCGCGGTCTTAAAGCGAGCCCGGAAATCCTCCCCCGCCTGTCGCATACTCTGCGTAATCGAGCCGCGCCGTTCCATAACGGCTAGCGTATCAACCGTACGGTACGGCCGCGCCGGTCGGCCGGAACTGTCGCCAATGGTTCTTTCTAGGCGCTCGACTGGGTCGTGGGTGCGGCGCTCTGGTGTTGGCGTCAAGTCGCCTTTTTCCTCGGCCGAGCCGCGCTTTGGCCGCGAGTGATCAGGTTTCATAGAACAAATAATGAACATTCGGGTCACGACAAATCCCGTACCGTCTGCTCCAATCGTCGCAGGAATTGCCGCGAAGGCAGTGCTTGTCGGCGGGCCCGGCGACCGCCCACCGCGCTCGCAAGCGCTTCGACTTCCTGCAAGCGCTTGAGCTCGGCATCGCTGCCGGAGACGACATAACAGACCGCATGATGGTGCGGGCAATACGAGGAACTTTTCCGCCGCCGCGCCCCGCAAGCCCGACGGCCGTCCGGCTCGTCGAGTACGAATGCGCACCCGAGATCGTCCTCGATGTTCTCCCGCTCCGATGAAATCCCGGTTTGGTCCATTATCTATCTCCAAATTATCATCAGTATAGCTTGTCAGTATCGCACACGAATGTTACCATGCGTTGTCTCTTTTTCAACAATTGTGGATTGAGAAGGACGCATTATGGACGGCTCTTGGTTCGCGCGAGCATTGGAGCGGGTGGGGGCCTCACAAGCGGATCTCGCCCGCCATTTGCGGCTTGCTCCGTCGGCGGTCTCCCGAATGTTGAAAGGGGAGCGCCAGATGAAGCCGCTGGAAATCGCTCATACCGCCAGTTTTTTGGGAGTGACCCAGGATGAGGTGCTGCGCCATATCGTCGAGGGCGGAACTCCGGCACGAGCGCCCGATGCCCCGCGACGCGGGCGTGGCCGCCCCCCCTCGACCGGCTCTCCTTCGCCAGCCTCGTCAGCCGCAGCCTTTATGCGCGAACCGGATCAGATACCGATTCGCAGCGGCGCCCGGGGCGGCAGCGACCAGGAAATGTTTCTTGCAGACGGCGCCATCGGCTACACGCCGCGGCCGGCCAATCTGGGAGGGGTCCGCTCGGCTTATGCCATTTACATGGTGGGAGACAGCATGCAGCCGCGTTACGAGCCGGGCTGGCTATTGCATGTGAATCCGTTCAAACCGCCAACGCGCGGCCGCGATGTCGTCGTCTACAAGGAGGGGCAGGCGGTTCTGATCAAGCAGTTTGTCGGCTGGGAAGGCGATACGCTGGTCCTTCGCCAGCTCAATCCCCCCGCTAGCCTGCGAATTCCGCGTGATCAGGTCCGCGAATGCCATCTCGTCGTCGGTGCGGATCAGGAAGGCTAGCCGCGCAGGCGGCCCACGCTGACCGCGGAGATGGGAATATATTCTCCTATAGGTTTTAGCGCACCAGCGAGCTCAGAAGCCCGGAGGCTGCTCATCACTTGGCGATATCGAAGGCAACGGCGGCGGGGGCGTCGCTTCGCTCGGCTCCTGGCGCTCCCCCTCGACCTCCCCCGTTTCAACATCAGCCGGGGTCATCGGCCGCGGCGGCCCGTGCAGGCTGCCCTCGCCGTTGGCGTTCATAACGCGGAAATAATGTTCCGCGTGCTGGTATAGATTTTCGGCCGCAATCCGATCGCCGCTCGCCGCTGCTTCGCGAGCCAGCGAGACGTAGCGCTCGAAGACTTGGTAGGCGTTGCCGCGGATTTTTACGTTGGGGCCATTGCTGTCGAAAGTCTGGATCCTATGCGGCATCCGCGGGCGGTTGTGGTGCGGGTTGTTCCCGCCGTTGCGGCCGCGCGAGCGTTTGTTTGGTCCTGGTCTCATGACACCTATCTGATCGCTTTGGACGTTGTCGGATCCTGTCCGGCGGGAGCATTCCTCTGGCCCTTCGCGGGCCGTTGCAGGCGGACCTCGCCGCCTCAAGTTGCGGTATCAGGCTCCCGAGCGCACTCAGCCTAGACGGGACGGGGGCGTATTCCAACCATTTTTTGTCGTCATGCGATGGGAGGGGGCCGGCGGCCGAGCGACAACGCAACGAGCCACACCCGAAAGGTCTTTCTCGATCCCGTCAAACACGAGACCGTTTTTCGTCAGGATGCCGGCAATCGCGTCGGCTTGGCCTGCACCTACCTCGCCAACAAAGATGCCGCCGTCCGTCAGCAATCTTACAAGATCTGCGGCGATCAAGCGGTACGCGGCAAGGCCGTCCTCGCCGCCATCGAGGGCAAGTCGAGGATCGTAGCGGGCGACCTCGTGCGGCAACTGCGCGAGTTCCGCGCTCACAATATAGGGCGGATTGGCGACGACGACGTCAAACCCTGCCGACAGTGCTCCGCCCCAATCGCCGACCGTAAAAAAGACGCGCTGGGCAAGCCCGAGCGAGCGGGCGTTTTGCGCCGCGGTCCGCACCGCACCCGCGGAGATGTCGACGCCGACACCGATTGCCTGCGGCAGATCGCTGAGCAGCGCCAATAAGAGGCAGCCTGACCCGGTACCGAGATCGAGAACCTGGCGCGGCGCCTGCCTGTCGGCAACCCGCTTGAGCACCGCCTCGACCACGCTTTCCGTTTCCGGGCGAGGGTCAAGCGTCTCCGGCGATAACGCGAAGGGGAGACCCCAGAATTCGCGTTGACCAACAATGCGGCTCAACGGCTCGCGATAGAGCGCACGCCTCAACATCTCCCGGACGCTACCGGCCTGATGCTCGTCTGCGGTGCGGTCGGGATGGACGAAGAGCTCGGTCGGTGCAATGGAGAGCGCTGCCACCACCAAGCGGCGGGCGTGACGTCGAGGTTCCTCAAAACCAGCCGCCGCAAGTTCGGCGGCGGCCATCGCGACGAGCGAGCCGAGCGTTTCGGCCAATGCACTTCACTGCCCAAGGGGCTCCACTTTGTCGCCCTGTTCGATGATGCCTTGCGAATATGGCCGGGCGAGGACGCCCATTACCGTCCGTGATTTGTTGTGCGGCGCCCCGGCATACCCGCGGCTTTGCATCAACTCTTCGAGCGCCTTCTGCAGCTCGAGATCGTACTGGCCGGTTTGCGGGTTGGCTTCGATCGCTTTGCAGCGAACGCAGGCTTCGTCGACCCGCAGACGCATGCTGCCGATTTGTATGTCGCGCATGCCCGGGTGTCCTTCGACCCAGGCGAGCTCGGCAAACGGCTCCAGCCCGTCGATCCAGACATTCATGCGAAACCGCGCCGGATCGAGTGCCGTGCCAATAAACTCGGCCAGCGCCCGCACCGACGCGAGGTTGACGATCGAGACATAGCTGCGCGGCCTGTCGGCGAGGCTGAAGGCGCCCTGCGTATCCAACACGTTGACGCTCTCAATGCCGAGCCGCTTTGCAACCTCGTCGAGCCAGCGCGGATCGAGCTTTTCGTTGCCGTCTGCATCCTTCACGAAAATCGGGACCTGCGCGACCATCAGCGCGGTATTCATGCCGACAAAGAAGGCGCTTTTCGGCGCCCATTCATCGGGCATGCTCGCCACCTGCTTGAAGGCTTGCCTGCGATCGTCGACCACGCCGACGGCCGGATCGGCGCGGAGCCGGCCGCGCGCCCGGCCGGCGGCGCCCTTCACCGGATACTCATACACACTGACGACGCAGGTTTTGGGCATGATTGCGGCTCCCTCCTCTGGGGTCCACCGGAAGGTGGTGAGCCGCCCTCTTAGCAGCAACTCGATCGTGGGTACCCGGATAAGCCCCGGGACGGCCCGCAAGGGCCGCCCTACCCTGCCCGCACGAATTTGTCGACGCTGCGGTCCTGGGTCAGGCCGGCATAGATGTCACCACGCGAGTCGACACCGACGCCGTGGACATGACGGCTTTCCATGCGGGCGAGCACATTTCCTTGTCCGTCGCGAACGCAGACACAGGCGGGCTTGCCGTCGTCTTCCTGCTCGGCGATGTAGAAATTGCCGTCCGTGCCGCGGGTGATGTCGTTGGGGCCCCCCATGCCGGTCCATTGGCCGAGGAACTCGCCGTCGGGCGTAAAGATTTGAATGCGCTTATTCGACCGGTCGCCGACGTAGAGCTTGCCGGCGTCGTCGAAGGCGATGGTGTGCGGCAGGTGAAACTGGCCCTGGCCATGGCCGGGCTCCCCCCACGATTTGACAAGCCGGCCGTCGCGTGTGAAGCGGTGCACGCGAGCATTGCGGTAGCCGTCGCTCACGTAGATGTCGCCGTTCGGGTGGGCGATCATCTCGGTCGGGTGGTTGAACGGCCCCGCCGCGCGCTCCGCCAGCCAGTTCGTGACGCGGCCGGTGTCGGAATGCACGCCGCGCTGGCCGAGCTCCAGCAGCAGCTTGCCGTCCAACGTGAACGACTTCGCAACCGAGTCGGCGCGATCGGTCGTGTAGACGACATCGCCGACGATTTTCAGGCCGTGCGGGTCCGTGACCTCGCCGCTGCCCCAGGCGCCCAGATATTTCCCGTCGCGGTCGAATACCACGACAGGAGGATCCTTGCGTTGGAACACGTAAATGCGGTCCTGCGCATCGGCCGCCACACGGCTGACCAACCCGAACGATTGCCCATCCGGCAATTTGCAGAAATCGCGGATCAGCTCATAGGTGTATTTGCCTGTGCCAACTTGTGTCATGCCGCCTTCCTCCCAAAAATGCGGACGAACATCCCCTCCGCCGCTTACTGCCGCACAATACCGTACTTGCCTATCGAAGAAACGGGGTCAGTCAGGCGCGGAACGCGATTCGGTGGGACAGCGTTCACGATCTGGTGGCGGCGCTCTGCCGCTCTTGTGAACGAGTTTTGGAGGCAGCGATGCCAACGAGGTTCAAGGTTCTCGCGATCGCCGCGGCTCTGGCGGCGGGAACGTCGAGCGCGGCGATGGCGCAATATGCCTGCGTGCCGGGCTACACGTATTACAACGGCGTCTGCCAGCCGGCGCAGCCGCAAGGGTATGGGAACCCGGTGTCGGGCGCGGTGTCCGGTGAGGCGGCCGGAGCCGCGCGGGGCGCCCAAACAGGCGGTCCCGTCGGTGCGGTCGTCGGCGGGGCGCTCGGCACGGCTAGCGGCGCGCTTCAGGGCACCGGCAATATGCTCTCGGGCGGCAGCACACCCCCGTCGGCCCCGGCCTGCGCCACTGGCTACTACTACTACAATGGTTACTGCTATCCACGGCGCTAGGCCGCAGGAAGCTTGAATGGCCCGGCGCTGAGCCGGCAGCGCCAGCTTTCCGAATGCCGCCACAAAGCCGCCGGCGGCGCCGGCGGCTTTGGCGGTGTAGTAGTGGCTCTCCCTCCACGGCTCCTGCTATCATGGAGCGAGGGAGGAGCCGGTTATGGGCACCGCTCGCAAACACGCCGCCATCGACCCCGCCACCGGCAAGCTCGACCGCCGCATCTTCAGCGAGCAGGCGGTCTACGATGGCGAGATGGAGAGGATCTTCGGGCGCGCCTGGCTGATGATCGGGCACGAGAGCCTGGTCCCCGCGGCCGATGACTTCTTCCACACCTATATGGGCGAAGATCCGGTCCTCCTGACCCGCGACGGGCAGGGCGGGCTACATGCGCTATTGAACATGTGCCGCCACCGCGGCAACCGCGTGGTGCGTTGCGACGACGGCAACGCCAAGCGTTTCATGTGCACGTATCACGGCTGGACCTACCGCAACGATGGCGCCCTCGAATACGCCCCCGGCGAGGCGCAAGCCTATTACGACGCGCTCGACAAGCGCTCGCTCGGTCTCATCGAGGCCCGCGTCGAGACCTATGCGGGGATCGTCTTCGCGACCTGGGCCGAGGACGCGCCGAGCCTTGAGGCCTATCTGGGCGACGCGCGCTGGTATCTCGACACCGTGTTCAACCGCCGGGACGGCGGCATGCAGGCGCTCGGCCCGATGAAGTGGCTCGAGCCCGTCAACTGGAAGACATTGGTCGACAACTGCTCGGACAATTACCACGTCCCGACCAGCCATCTCTCCAGCGCGATGGTTCAGACCCGCTGGCTCGGCCGGCCGCGGCTGTCGCATGAGGACCAGTTCGCGAGCCCCAACAAGCACGCCTTTGTCAGCGGCCACTCGATCACGTTCCGCGACGCCGACGACAATACGCCGCGCTACGTGCACGGCATGTCGAAAGAGACATTGCGGCTGTTCCAGGAATACCACGAGGCCACGATGCCCGAGGTCGAGCGGCGGCTCGGCACGTTCAGAGCGCGCCGCGTCCAGCTCTCCAATCATTCGATTTTCCCGAACGGGATCTTGGGGTTTCGGCTGGCCCTGCCGCGCGGTCCGCTGAAGACGGAGTTCTGGCATTTCGTGCTATTGGAGCGGGATGCGCCCGAGGAAATCAAGCGCGCGGTCCGCATCGGCAGCCAGGCCAACAACGGCGCCGCGGGAATGTTCGAGCAGGACGACGTCGACAACTGGCGCCAGGTGACCCTGGCGAGCACGAGCCGCCTCGCGCGCCGGCACCCGCAGGACCTGTCGATGGGCCTCGGGCATGCGGGACCGCATCCGGATTGTCCAGGACTTGTTTCCGAGCGCTACATCTCGGAGAACAACCAGCGCCTCTTCTATCGGCGTTGGGAAGAGTTCATGAATGCCGAGAGCTGGGGCCAGATCCCGCTCGACCCGATCACCGCCCGCTTCGACGGCACCGCGACGATGCGGGGTTGACGCGCGGATCCGGTCAGATGCTTCGGTCTTTCCCAATTCGTTCGTGCCCGGACTTGATCCGGGCATTCACGGAAACCGCCACGGCGTGTGCCGCCAGTCGTGGGTCGCCGGGACACGCCCGGCCACAAACGAAGGTAAAGCGCGCCGCGGCATTCCTGTGGAGCTGAGGATGGTGCTGACGCAGCAGCAAGCCCTCTGGCTCGAACTGATGCAATTCTATATCCGCGAGGCCTGGCTGCTCGACGAGCGCAAATTCAAGGAGTGGCTCGATCTCTTCACCGAAGATGTCCTCTACTTTATGCCGCGCCGCAAGAACGTGCCGCGCCGGGAAGCGCACCGCGAACTGACGCCGCTCGGCGATTTGGCGATCCTTGAGGAGGACAAGCGCTATCTCGAGATGCGGGTGGCTAGGCTGGACACGGGGATGGCCTGGGCCGAGGAGCCGCCGTCGCGCACCCGTCACCTGATCGGCAATCTCGAGGCGTCGCCGCTCGAGAGCGGCGAGGTCGGGGCGAAGACCGCGTTTCTCGTATACCGCTCGCATCTGGAGACCGATCAGCAGCTCCTCTCCGGCTATCGCGAAGACGTGCTGCGCAACGTGCACGGCGCGTGGAAGGTGAGGCGGCGCACGATCGTGCTCGACGCCAATGTCTTGCTCGACAAGAACCTCAGCGTCTTCCTCTAAGCCGCACCTGCGCGGGCGTAGAAACGGACGGCGTTGTTCCAAAGCAACTTGCGCTTGCGGGCCTCGCTCATATTCCAGCCGATGACGAGACTCGTTGATTCCGGAAAATGGCTTTCGCCATGCGGGTAATCCGAGGCGTACATCAGCACGTCCTCGCCGACGAGCTCGCTGACGGCATTGGTCAGCGCCGCCCCCTCGGGAATTTCAATGCTCTGGAAATAGCGCCCGCTCATAACGTAATCGCTCGGCCGCTGCCGCAGCTCCGGTAGCGCCGCCCTGATTGTTTCCGCATGCTCGTCGAGCCGCTTGATCCAGAACGGCAGCCAGCCATGCCCGGCTTCCAGGGTTCCGATGCGCAGGGTCGGATACCGGTCCATGACGGCGCTGCCGATCATCGCCGCCATGTTGCGCATGCCACACCACGGATGGGCTGCCGAGCGCTGCAGCCATAAATTGTCCCAGGTGTCCTGCCCGCCGGGCGCGTAAGGCGGCATGACAGTGAATGTGTGCAAGACGACCGCCAGATCGAACGCCGCCGCCTCCGCATAGAACGGCTCCAATGCGGGGTGATCGAGCGGCATGCCGGCGGGCGCGTAGACCATCATCGCCCAAGCCCAGCGCGATTTGCCCCATCGCCTGATCTCTGCGAGGCCGCCCTCGACATCGCGGGCGCCGGCAAGGATCACGCCACCCAACCGGTTCGGGTAGGCGCCGCAATAGTCCTCCATCCAGCGGTGATAGGCACGGTACATCGCCATCTCGAGAGCGATATCGTCCCCGGCGCACCAGGCGCCAAACCAACCCGAAGGCAGCGTCAAATTCACATCAACGCCCTCGAAATCCATATCGGCTATGCGCGCATCGGGCTCGGCATCGACGAGGGGCGAGGGTTCGCGCGACCGTTTCACGCCGGTGAACCCAGCCATATACCCGGCGGGCGCCGCATCCGGTTCGGCGGCGCCCAGTCGGCGGCGATAGCGCCGTTGGCCTTTGGTATAAGTGAGCTTGCCGTGACGATCGCGCGACTCGTATTCGGCCCAACCCGCGAGTCGGTCCTTTTCAGTCACACTCAGATAGCGGCATAGGACGGCCGCGTCGGGGCCGACATGGGTGTCGGCATCGAAGATCCGGTAACCGTCGCGCGCCATCAGCCGCCTCTGCTTTCGTCTCCGAAGTATCGCCGTTCGAGTTCCTGCTGCTTGGCGTCGCTCTCGCCCTCAGGCGGAACCTCCGGCGTCGGATAGGGCTTGTCGCGCCGGCTGGCGATGAAATCATCCCAAGCCCTAGTCCCGTGCGCCTGGAAAGCCGTCATAAAGTCCCACAGCGCCGCCCAGGTGACCGCATGACTGAAGCCGGGGTACCACGCGATATTGACCCCGAGGGCGAGATGCTCGTCGAGGCTGAGATAACGGCCGAGCTTGCCACGCATGAATGAGAACGGGCCATTGACGGCCGCCCGCGCCACCTTGATTTCATCGACGCTATGCGGCGACTCGAACTGCACCCAGTCGACCTCGGCCTCCTCGCGATACGCCCGCAGCCTGGCGATGGTGTCCTCGATCGTGCCGCTGTCGGCGTCGCGGGCGTAGCACTGGGCCATAATCACGAAATTGGGGTCGAGTTCGTTCTTCATATCGACGGCGGCGCGGTAGCGCACGATAGCCTCGCGCATCGGAACGATGGCGATCCCGGCATTCTGCGTCTTGCGTTTGCTCTCGATCGGCTGGTCGTCGATGCGGATGCCGGCAAGGCCGGCCCGGATGCTGTCGCGGACCAGGCGGCGCACCGCCATGATGCCGCCATGTCCGGTATCGCCGTCCACGATGACCGGTATCGACACGCTGTCGGCGATCCAACCGGCAATGGTAAGGCACTCGGTCATCGTCGCGGCGCCGACATCGGCGAGCCCTGTATAGGCGCCGACGACCCCGCCCGTGCCGACGAACAACGCTTCGCAACCGGCCTTCTCCATAATCCGGGCATGCGCTGCACTGGGCGGATGGAGTACCGCCAGGACCTTATCCCGGCGATAGATCAACTCCCGCAACCGGGCAGAACGGGAATGGGTCAACGGCACCTCTAGCTGGCGGCTTTGCGCAATCTTGGCATTTGCATGGCGACCGGTCGAGTGCGTCTTGCTCACAGAACCAAGCCTAACCTATGTCGGTCGACACCACGCCACGCGTGCGTCTGACTGGCTCGATCTGCATGCCCCGCAGCAGAGCGTGCCGCGCCGGGAGCGCACCGCTCCACGCGATTTCTCTTTTCGGCGCTACCCAAATGGGCGAAGCTGCAGGCAGCCACCCGTAAGGGAGGTGTCGACCCGAGCTTAGGATTGGGCCGATCGATTGAACAGGCAGCGCTCAATCAAGTCTGGGAGGGCCAGCATGATCGCCGATACGAAGCTCGCCGCGGTGCCGTCAAGCCCCCCTTCGATGCGCCGCATGATCGTCGCCGCAACGATTGGCAACGTGTTGGAATGGTTCGACTTTGTCGTTTACGGCTTCTTTGCCGTAACGATCGCGGAAGTGTTCTTCCCCGCCGGCAACCCGACCGTGTCTCTGTTGATCACGTTCAGCGCGTTCGGCCTAGCCTATTTCGTGCGGCCATTGGGGGCGATTGTCATCGGCGGCTTCACCGACCGCGCCGGCCGCAAAGCGGGCCTCTTGCTGTCGATCGCGCTGATGATGATCGGCACGACGTTGATGGCGGTGACGCCGGGCTATGCGACGATCGGCGTTGCCGCGCCGATCATCATCACGCTCTCGCGGTTGTTGCAGGGGTTTTCGGTCGGCGGCGAGTTCGGCAGCGCCGTCAGTTTTCTGGCCGAACACGGCGGCGGGCGCCGCGGGTTCGCCGCGAGCTGGCAATTTGCCACCGGCGGCATGATCACAGTCCTCGCCTCGCTGTTCGGCGTCACGTTGACGACGCTGCTGAGCCACCAGCAGCTGGTCGAGTGGGGATGGCGGATCCCCTATTTCTTCGGCATGCTGGTCGGCCCGGCCGGGCTCTACATCCGCGCGAAAGTCGTCGAAACGCCGGAATTCGTCGAAGCCGAGCTGCCCCCCACGATCCCGATCAGCGATCTGCTGCACCGGCACCCGTTGCCGGTGCTGCTTTCGCTCGGCATAGCGATCATCTCGAACAGCTCGTTCTACATCTTGGCCTACATCCCGACCTACGGCGTCAAGACATTGCATCTGCCGCAATCGACCGGGTTCACGGCCACGCTGATCGGCGGCCTCATCCTGGCCATCGGCTGCCCGCTGTTCGGCCACTGGTCCGACAAGATCTCGCGCCCGCTGCTCATGGTGATCGCGTGCTGGCTGTTCGTGCTGAGCTCCTATCCGTCTTTCTGGCTGATGGCGGCTTGGCCGTCGCTGGCAGCCTGCATTATCGCCGTCGGCTGGCTCCAGCTGGTCAAGGCCGGCTACAGTGGCGTGTTGCCATCATTGCTGTCCGAGCAGTTCCCGGTCGAAGTCCGGGCGATCGGCGTGTCTTTTGGCTTCAGCACGGCGGTGTCGATCTTCGGTGGTCTTGCGCCGCTCATCGCGACTTGGCTCATCGCGCAGACGGGCGATCCGCTGTCGCCGAGCTATTACCTGATCTTTACCGCACTGCTCAGCCTCATCGCGCTGATCGCGATCCAGCGGCGCAGCCGCCGCCTGACCCAATTCGCATCGGCTGCCGTGGCGGCGTAAGTCCGTTTTGGGTCAGGCGCTACGCGAAATTGAAGATAACGGGCCCCGCGTTTAACATAGCATAGCCCGGCGCCCAGCGAGCAGAGGAACGCGATGAAATCGGCCTACGGACGGCAGACCCCGGCGCCCGATTACGAGCTGACCTGCGTCGAGCCGGGCAGCCCGATGGGCGAGCTGATGCGCCGCTACTGGCAACCGGTCTGCACTTCCGACGAACTGCGCGAGCTGCCGCGGAAGGAAAAGCTGCTGTGCGCGGAGATTGTCGTGTTCCGCGACAAAAAGGGGCGGCTCGGCGCCCTCGACCCGCATTGCGCGCATCGCGGCACCTCGCTCGAATGGGGCCGCATCGAGGAGGAGGGGCTGCGCTGCTGCTATCACGGCTGGCTCTACGATATCGAGGGCCGCTGTATCGACATGCCGTGCGAGACCGAGGAGTTCCGCAAGCGCATGGACGTGTGGCAGCCCGCCTATCCAGTGACAGAATATGGCGGGCTCGTCTTTGTCTATATGGGCCCGCCCGGCACCGAACCGCTGTTTCCGCGCTTCGACATCATCGATCCGGCCTGGAATAGTCAAGAACGGGGCGAGGATGTCGTATTGCGCGGGATGCGGCTGTGGGGCGACTACGCGGTCGGCATGGTCAGGGACTGCAACTGGCTGCAGCACTGGGAGAACATCGTCGACCCGTATCACCTGTTGATGCTGCATCAGTGGATCAGCGGCGATCAGTTCGACGGCGCGCTGATGCAAGGGAAGGCCACGATCGGCTGGGAGAAGACGCCGCTCGGCGTGCGCTACAGCCTGATCAAGGATTTGCCGAACGGCAACCGCATGGTGCGCCACGCCGAGTGCATCATGCCGAACATGTTCATCATCCCGAGCATCCGCGAGCCGGGGACGGCGCCAAAGCGCAAGCAGCGCGGCACCGAGCTGTCATGGGCCGTGCCGATCGACAACGAGCATGTGCGCGGCATCAGCATCGTCGCCTGGCCGCTTGAGAATGGCGAGCCGAAACCCGACTGGAAGCCGGGGACCGACACGATCGCCGACATCCGGCCGGGCTCGTTCCTGCAACGCAGCTACGAGGAGCGCCAGAAGAAGCCCGACGATCTCGAAGCGCAAGAAGGGCAGCGCCCGATCGCGATCCACGCGCTCGAAAACCTGGCGCATTCGGATACCGGCATCGTCATGCTGCGGCGGTGTTGCGCGAGCAGGTGAAGCGGGTCGAGCAAGGCCTCGACCCGATCAACACCGTGCGCGACCCCTCGGCCAACAACCGGATCCCGACCGGCGCCTGGAACACGATCCTGTCGCCAGCGGAAGCCGCCGCCCTGCCATACAGCGACGACCTCTGACGTGGGCGCGCGGCCGACGGCGATCCGGTCGACACAAAATGCCCGCACGAGACGGCGGCTCGCCCAGTGGAGCTACCGCGGCGGGATGAGGGCGCAGAGCTGCCACGGTGCCGGCAAGTTGTATCACGTCGCCCCCAAAATGTTCCACGCCGGCCCCCGATCAACTGGATAAGGCCGGCTTCAAGCCCGGCCGCCGTACTTACCGGTAGCCCATGCCCATTCGAGAGGTTCGGGCATCGCGACCAGGATCTGAACGTTGTGGCCCTGCGATAGAGCATCAGCAATGAGTTTGTTCACACGCCCTCTGGTTCGCTGGCGCTCGTCACCTCGTCGATATTGATCGAAGGGAGTTCTGAAGCTGCTGTTACTCAGCCCGATGTAGACTATGACCTCGTCAGAGACAAAGGCATAAACACCGTGCCCATCGGAGGATTAGCTTCTAATCGGATCACGCCTTCGGAATTGAGCACCCATTTGCCGACGAATTGGAAGCGCTGTTCAGGAGCGCTTCCGATAAAGTGTCTTCCCGCGGCGCCGGAGTAGCGTCGATTGTGACTGGATCGCGGCTCGCCTCGATTTTTCGGCGCAAGCCGCCCGTGATACCCGACCCAATGAGCACGTTTGGGACGTTCTGGTACCGAACACCTAGATACTTGCTTCCTGTCGGTGCGCTCGTAGCCGGCTCTCGCCAGCGCTCTGATCTTCTCCGAAGTCGTTCTCAAACCACGGATGGTTTCGTCTGCGTGTTGCTGCGCCGCCATACCTTTCCCCTTGAGTTACCTGCGAACGAATACGAGCTTCTCCTCGGCCATATCGACCTGTGACGTTCGCCAGCCCGCCATTTCCCAGGCCAAAGCATGAGAGTGGCCGCCTCGTTCGCCCTGATTGGCCCACCACGGGCGATGGGTACGAGCACTGTCCGGAAGGGCGAACCCCAGCACTTTTTCAATCTCTTCAAACGTCGTCGGCCACTCATTGCCCCTCAGTCCCATCAAGTGACGATAGAGCGGGGCGTACTTTCCGCGCTGCGCTGTTCGGCGAAGCAGCTCCAGCCTCTTCGAAGATGACATTGGTTATTCGCTATCGTCAGTTAGTACTTACGTTCTTACCTGCTCAGGTAACTCATCGAGCGGAGGCCGTCAAGCCCCTCGAGTACTTCTCCAAATCGCATTCAACCGTCCGTAAAGCACAATCTGCCATCTTGCCATCTTAAGCCGGCTTTCCAAATTAATGGACCGGAATGGCGCTCGGGCAGGATCTCCAGTATGGCCGAACCGCAGCTCTCAGTGCGTAGCGCGAAGGCTCGCGACCTGGCACGCCGGCTGGCGCGGCGCGAACATCGATCGATCGCCGATGTCGTGGAACGCGCACTCGAAGCTTATGAAATTCGCGAGGCCGGGCGCGAGCCGGCTTCCGTTTTCTACGGGCGCCTTGCAAACGACTATGGCTGCGATCTCGATCTGGAGGCCGTCATTCGCGAAAACCGGAAGGTCAATCCAGGACCGGATCTTTGATCTTCCTCGATACCAACGTCATCTCGGAGACGCTCCGCAAGACGCCAAACCCCGCCGTGACCGCCTGGCTCGTGCGCAACGATGCAGAGCTGGCGTTGCCGACGGTCACAATTGCCGAGATCGCCTTCGGTATCGGGAAAATTCGCCCCGATCAGCGAGCCGCACGCTTGGAGCAGGGCTTGGCCGCTTGGCGTCATCGGTTTGCCGACCGAGTCTTCCCCTTCACCGAAGCCGCCGCGCTCACCTACGGCGACCTCATGAGTACAGCGCTCCGCCAAGGCCGACCGATGACCGCGCCCGACGGAATGATTGCGGCGATTGCGCGCATCAACGGCGGGCGCTTGGCGACCCGGAACTTGTCGGATTTCGAAGCGACTGGTCTCGATCTCATCTCCCCGTGGGATTTTTAAGGCGGGCACGCCGTCCGGCAGGACAGCGCAGGGCGCATTCCACCGCGCGTGTGATGCCGGCGGTCTCGTCTTTGTCTATATGAGCCCGCCCGGCACCGAGCCGCTGTTTCCCCGCTTCCACATCGTCGACGACTACGCGGTCGGCGTAGTGAAGGACTGCAACTGGCTACAGTACCACGAGAATATCGTCGACCCCCTACCACCTGTTGATGCTGCACCAGTGGCTCAGCGGCGACCTGTTCGAGGGCGCGGCGTGCAGTCCCAAAATTGTTGGGCAGAGCTTGCATTCAATGCTGTCATCGCATACAATGTCAGCAGGCAGTAGCGGACGTTACAATGGCGACGCTGACGATCCGGAATGTTGATGCGGCAGTTAAAGAGCGCTTGCGGGTGCGTGCGGCGCGGCATGGCCGATCGATGGAAGCCGAAGCGCGGTCGATCCTGAGCAAAGCCGTGGCGGGTGATCGCGACCAGCCAGAGCCGAATCTGGCCGAGGCGATCCGCCGCCGCTTTGCGCCGCTCGGCGGAGTGGACCTTGAACTGCCGCCGGCTGAGTTTGTCGACGCACCGCCTTCGTTCGATCCGTGATCGTCGTCGACACGAATGTCATCTCTGAGCTGATGCGTGGGGAACCGCATCCAACAGTATTGGCGTGGGTGGCGGCGCAACCCCGCGCGCTACTCTATACGACGCACGTCAATCAAGCCGAAATCCTCTATGGCATAACGGTCTTGCCCGAAGGTCGGCGGCGCACGGCGCTGGCAGCAGCGGCAACGGCAATGTTCGCCCAGGATTTCGCCGACCGGATTCTGCCGTTCGAAGCGGCAGCAGCCGCGCGCTATCCCGAGATCGTGACCGCACGCCGGCAGGCCGGCAATCCGATCGAGAAATTTGACGCGCTGATCGCAGCGACCGCGCTGGCGGCCGGCGCCAGCATCGCCACGCACGACACGGGCGGTTTTGCCGGCTGCGGCCTTACCCTGGTCAATCCCTGGGAACCGACATGACCGAGACCACCGCGCATCGGCAGCTGCGGGCGGATCAGCAGCTCCTCTCCGGTTGCCGCGAGGATATGCGGTGCAAACGTGGAATGATCGCCGCGATTGCGGAAATCTCCGCCGGCAGCGGCGGATTTGCCCCCCGGAACGCCCGCCTCGGCGGGCGGCCGGCCGCGGGTTATCCGCCCTACTCCGCTTTCAATAGCCTTTGAGGAACGCGAGGACCTGGGCGGTCCACTCGGCCGGCTTCTCGAAGGGCGGCCAGTGGCCGCAGTTGTTGAGCAATACCAGGCGCGAGTCAGCGATGTGGTTGAGGATCGCGATCGAGACCTCGAACGGCACCATCCGGTCGTGCCGCCCGTGGATCAAGAGAACGGGGGCCTTGATGCCGGCGAGGTCGGGGGTGTAGTCGTGCGGCAGGCTCACCGATTGCCGGCGCGCCTCGATGAATTCGGGCGACCAAGTATGCGCCCGATGGATGTAGTCCACCAGCTCGTCGGTCACCAGGCTCGCGTCGTCGATGTGCACGGCGAGGTAGCGCCGGATGTTGTCGCGGCTCGGGTCGTCGAGAGCCTGGCGGGTGACGCGGCTGCCCTCCGAGGGACGGTTGGCCAACAGATACCGGTCGCCGCCGGTGCCGATATGCGAACCGCCCATCACGAACTTTTGGACCCGCGCGGGGTAGGTGATGGCCGCCACCATCGCCGATTGCCCGCCCTGCGAGTTGCCGACCCAGTACGCCCGCGCGATGCCGAGCGTGTCCAGCAGCGCGACCGCGGTCCGCGCTTGCACGGCGTGCACCCCCTCGCGGTAGACGATCGGGCCCGTCTTCGAAAAATTCGGCAGGTCCATCAGAATGCAGCGGAAGTGCTGTGACAGCAGGCCCAACGTCTTGTGGAACGTGATCCACGCGGTCGTGCCGGGTCCGTAGGAGTGGAGGAACAGCACCGGCTCGCCCTCGCCCGTATCGTGGTAGTGCACGGTCATGCCGCCGGCCGCGATGGTCCTGCTCGTGCCCTCTTCAGTAAGGCCATTCAACGCGATGAACGGCATGTCTCGCTCCTTTTTGGCCGTCTACCGCTGCACTAGTGGATTGTTTTGTCGCTCCGCTCCTCGCAATGGCAGCGTATTGCGGTCATTGCGAGCGAAGCGAAGCAATCTCGCGCCGATGGGGCGGGCGCGGAAGGTCAGGCGGCGACGCTTTCGCGCTGCGCGGCCTTGGCGCGGGCGAGGATCGCGGCGGCGTTGCGGTGCAGGATCTGCTCGCGCGCTTCCTCGCCGATCTGCGCTTCCGCTAGCGCCTTCCCGGTCCAGTCGCAGCCGAAGTCGGTGCCGTCGGTGCCGCAGACGATGCGCTCGGCGCCGTACAGTCTCACGCCCGCTTCGATCGCGCGCGGGCCGAACGAGTTGCAATCCACGTACACCTTGGCGTTCCGGACGCGTGACGACGGCAGTTCCTCCTCCGGTGTGTCGAGCAGGCAGCGGTGATCCATGCGCTCGATCTCGAAGGGAATGTTGCCGCCCAGGTTGTGGACCTGGATCATCGCGTCGGGATAGTCCGCCAGAAAGTCGGTGAGAGACAGCGTCACCATCACCGAGGACAAGCTCGCCTGCATGTCGAGCGTGCCGTTGCGGCGGCGCGCATTGTCCGTATCGCTCGCTATTTTGGGATAAGCGTCGCCCGGCCGCGGGCCGTTATGGATGAAGAGGGCCGCGTGGCGGCGGTTCGCGATTTCCAGCAGCGGCCGCACCGCTTCCGCGTCCTTGCGCGTGAGGAAGTAATTGCCGGGGATCTGCGCGCCGATCATGCCCGGCAGCCCGAGCGCTCGCTCGAACTCGGCGGCAGCCGCGGACATGTCAGTCAGCGGCAACGCGGCGTAGGCGGCGAAGCGGCCGGGGTGCTTTTGGCAAATCGCGGAAAGCCCATCATTGACGGTGCGGCACAGCGGCCCCGCCTCTTCCGGCGGCTGCGACTCGATCCAGCAAAACGAGCCGAGGAGCGACAGCACGCTCACCTCCACCCCCTGGCGGTCCATCCGAGCAAGATGGAAATCGACGTCATCGAAGGCATTGGCGAGGGGCTCTTCGCCCATCCGTGAAGACTTCAGCATCTCGACGCCGTCTGAATTGCGCACAATGCGCGGCTCCCTGGTCCGCGCGCGCAGGGCGTCGGCTAGTTGAGCCGGCCTCCAATGGGCGTGCATATCGATCATCATCGCTGTTTCCTCCGTGGGCTACAAAACTGGGGGCCTTCAAAACTTGCACGATCCGTCGCACTCGTCGGGGAACAGGCTCCTGCCGCAGGCGCACGGGCCACGATGGCCCGCGACGCCGGTGTCGGCTGCCTGGGTGGCTTGCTCGCGCATCCTTTCCCGCCGCAACTCCTCCATGCGGCTACGGATTGTCGCGAAATCGTCAGCCGCCCGGGGACGTGACATCGAACCCTCCCGGCATCCCACTAGCATGGGCCGCCGCCGTTCGCCAACTGCTCATCACCCTCCTCGGGAGGACAACGCGGCGGACTTTCCGAACCTGGTTCCGCCGCGGCAACGGTATAGTTCAGGCGCCGAGAAAGTGACCCAGCGCGGCCAGCGGTCGCAGACGATCTTGACTACCGCGAGCATCGGAACCGCCATCAGTGCGCCGGGAACGCCCCACATCCAGTTCCAAAAAACGAGGGACAGCACGACCAGAACCGGGTTGAGGGTGAAACGACGCGCCAGCAGCATCGGCGTTACTGTTTCCCCTTCGACAAGATGGATGCCGAAGTAGAGCGTTGCGGGCAGCAGCGCCAACCAAATCGAGTCGAAGGTCAACATCCCGACGCCGATAAAAACAACGATGCCGGTCAACGGCCCGAGAATGGGTACGTAGTTCAGCACAAAGGCCAGCGCACCCCAGAGCACCGGGTCGGGGACGCCGATGGCCCACATGACGAGCGCGGTGGCGACCCCTACCGCCAAGTTCATCAGCGAGACGGTTACGAGATAGATCGAGACGTTGTCCTCGATTTCGTGGGCGATCTCGACTGCCTGCTTCTTGTCGCGAAACCGAGGAAGGATCTCGACCAGCCGCCGAAGAAAGATATCCCCAGCCACGAGGAGGAAGAACAGCGTCAGCACTGTGAGCACCAGGCCCGACAAGACCGCCTGCACGCCGCTGAACAAAACCCCCGTCAGGCCTGAGCCTTGGACGGCTACGAGCGTAGACCCGCTTTCGCCTCCGCCCTGGGTAATCTGCTCGACTTGCTTTGTGGCCTTTTGCGACTCTCCCAGCGGCCGCTTCAGGATCCGCAGGCGCTCTTCGAGGCGCGGCAGGCTCTCCGGCGCCTTCGCAATCCAGGAAGCGGCCGGGCCCGAAATACTGTAGCCGACACCCCAAGCCGCCCCGAAGACGGTGATGATCAACAACAGCGCCGCAATTGCCCTCGGAATATAGATTTTGCTCAGCAGCCGCATGCCCGGCTGCAACAGCAAGTTGAGCCCGAAGGCCAACGTCACCGGCCTGAAAACTTCCCGAACCAGATACAGGGCATAAAAGCCCAGGAGAGCCAGAATGCACAGCTGTACGAGGAGCCGCAGATCCGTCGGCAGCGGCATCTCTTCATTGGATGCAACCTCCTCAGAAGCCGACTGCTGACCACCAGCGGGTAATGAGACCACAGCGCCTCCTGCTAACGTCTGCCTGTCCCAGGGTCCCGCTTTTTTGCGATGACCCTCACCTCATCTTCTGTGCCCTTGCCGCTCGTATCGAAAATACAGAATGGGGCTTGTGGGCAGCCGACCGCACGCGCAATTCGTCCCTATGAGATATAGAGTAATTGGAGCGGTGAAGTTCCGTGGCCACGTAGCTGGAGGATCACTGTTATGACCGACACGACTGACCAATTCGAAGGCGGCTGCTTGTGCGGCTCGATCCGTTTTGTGGCGACGGGTCAACCGAAGGGCGTCTATTGGTGCCATTGCCAAAGTTGCCGCAAGCATAGCGGTGCACCGGCTTCGGTTTTTGTGGCATTCGAGCGCACGGCTTATACGATCACGCAAGGTGAAATAACAAAATTCGACTCTACACCCGGAAGAACCCGCCGCGGGTTTTGCGCCCGGTGCGGATCAACTTTGACCTGCGAAAGCGCGCGGTTGCCAAGCGAAACGCATTTCTATGTTGGCGCATTCGATCGCGCGGCCGAGCTTCAGCCGACGCGGCACGTTTTCGCTGAGGAACATCTTCCTTGGGTACGCATAGATAACTGAGCGCACGACTGTATTTGGGCTTGACCTCCTCGCCCAGCGCAAGCGGGTCGACGAGTGAGCCGTCACTCATTCCCTCCTCCTTTGAAGGACAACGCCGTAGTGATAAGGGGGCAGTTCAACAGTGCGGTTCAGCACCAGGCCGGCCGGCGTGGCGATTGCCGTCACCTCGTCGGCCTCTATCCGCAGCTCGGTTTTGGGGCCGCGCGGCTGGTCGAGGACCACTGTTTCCTCGCGCGGCCGACGATGCCAATTGACAATCGCGAATTGCCCATTGGGTTTGAGCTTCTCCGCGACGGCGCTCGCCAGGCCGAGCCGATCGAGGACGCCGTGGAAGGTGTTGGCAAGAAAGACATAATCCACCGGCTCCGGCACGACCCCATTGACCGCCATCGCGTCGGCCACGACAAACGCGCAGTTGGCGGCGCCCGCCGCCGCGAGGCGCGCGCGTGCGCGATCCAGCACGACCGGGTCGATGTCGATTGCATAGACGCGCTTTGCGATGTGGGCCATCGGCAGCGTGAACAATCCGTCGCCGCAACACAGATCGACTGCGATCATGCCCGGCTCGGCGCCCATTTCCCTAAGAACCTTCGCGGGGTCGGGCCACAACGCCCGCCACCAATCGGGATCAGGCATCGCTGTCGCAGGGAAAAAGCCCACGATCATACGATTCTCAAGCGCCCTTAGGATTGGTATCTTCTGACCGTAAAGGCATTATTCAATCACTCTGGAGATTGATCGTCAACGTGGGTTGGATGTCAAGCGCGGGTCCGAAACAGCAGGCTTTTGCGGGTCTCGCCCAGATCGCCCACGCGCTTGCTCATGCGCATCGGCTCGAATTGCTCGAACATCTCGGACAGGGCGAGCGCAGTGTCGAGGATTTGGCCACTCGCGCGACTCTCACTCTCGCCAACACGTCCCGGCATTTGCAGCTTCTCCGCCGCGCCGCGCTCGTCGAGGGCCGCCGCGACGGCAAACGGGTCTATTACCGGCTGGCCGGGGAGGATGTAGTGGTCGGGCTGCTCAGTGCTCTCAGCCGGGTCGGCGAACGCAACAGCGCCGAGATTGCGCGCGTGATGGCGAGCTACTTCTGGGCTCGCGACGAGTTCGAGCCGGTATCGCGCAATGAATTGCTCGACCGCCTGCGCGCGGGAGCCGCGACCGTCCTTGATGTCCGGCCGGAGGATGAGTTCGCCAGCGGGCACTTGCCGAATGCGTTGAACATCCCCCTGTCTCAATTGGAGCGGCGTTTGGCCGAAGTGCCGCCAGACCAGGAGATCGTCGCCTATTGCCGTGGCCCCTGGTGCGTCCTCTCGTTCGAAGCAGTCGCGCTGCTGCGCGAGCGCGGCTACCGGGCGCGGCGACTGCAAGATGGATTTCCCGAATGGAAAACGGCTGGGCTGCCAATCGGCCGCGCTGATCTTCCGTAAAGCACTTTCCCGGACACCGGTCCCGTCTCGCGACAGTGCTGGCCAGGGCCGGCGTGGACTTCGAGGATCGCATCGCACTAGTCGCCGATCGGGACGTCTTATCCTAGTGGTGTGTAACGCGTAAAAAGGTAGTACGATCGTGTTCATGAAGAGCAGGATCGGACTGACAGAAGCAGAACAGATGGAGCTGAACCAGCGGGCGGCGAGCCGCAGCGGTCGGGCGGAC